>ERZ859923.548-NODE-548-length-21594-cov-3.355170_pt1 | contig 21594 bp, 24 predicted proteins | sample MGYA00510116_ERZ859923 | MGnify/ENA primary metagenome ERZ859923 (study PRJEB30046, sample SAMN00715168) | human gut metagenome | study: EMG produced TPA metagenomics assembly of the A metagenome-wide association study of gut microbiota in type 2... | reverse complement strand
TTGGGGAGCGTGTGCGTTTCCACGCAGGTAGGGTGCGCGATGGGCTGCGCGTTCTGCCAGAGCGGACGGCTCAAGAAGCGCCGCAGCCTCACCGCCGGGGAGATAATGGCTCAGGTGATGAAAATCCGCCGGGAGTGCTCCGCGGATATCCACAGCGTGACGGTCATGGGGATAGGCGAGCCATTCGATAATTTCGACGCGGTGCGGGATTTCTGCGCCAACTGCGTGGATTACAAGGCGCTGGCGCTCGGGGAGAAGCACGTTACGGTTTCGACATGCGGGATAATCCCGGAAATCAGGGCGTGGACGGAGCTTCCGCACCCGTGCAGCCTTGCTGTGAGCCTCCACGCGGCTGACGATGCGCTCCGCTCGGAGATAATGCCCGTGAACCGACGTTATCCGGTGCGGGAGGTCATCGCGGCGGCTCGGGAGTTCGCACTGCTCCACAACCGCAGGGTAACGTTGGAGTACGTCATGCTTTCCGGCGTAAACGATTCGCCGGAGCAGGCGGAAGAGCTCGCCGGGCTGGTCGGTTACGGCGCGCAGGGCAGGGAATTCTACGTCAACATAATCCCCTACAACGGCAACGACAGCGGATTCACAAGAAGCAGCCGGGAGCGTATCATGGCGTTCTACGATGTTCTCAAGAAGCGCGGGGTCTCGGTCACGATGCGGCGGGAGTTCGGCGGTGACATCGCGGCGGCGTGCGGTCAGTTGAGTTCGCTGCACTCCGCTGAATGTGAAAAAAACTGTTGACAAAGCCGTCATTTTGTGGTACAATAACTGTATTCTCCGGTGGATCCGGAGTCTGAGCCGGTATGTTGGAATTGGCAGACGAGGAGGACTCAAAATCCTTTGGTAGCGATACCGTGCGGGTTCGACCCCCGCTACCGGCACCATATTAATACTGAGCCGCCTTTGCCGGGTGGTTCGATATACAATAAAACACTCCCGAAGCTGAAGCCAGCTCCGGGAGTGTTCATTTTATTATTTAAAAACCTACTGCTTTTTTCAAAATAACAGAAGCGTCAAGCGCGTTGACGGTATTATCTCCGTTAAGGTCGGAAACCTCCGGATTTGCGGCAGTCCCCATTCCAACGATGTATTTCAGCACAGCAGACGCGTCCAACGCATTCAGCACGCCATCATTGTTCATGTCGCCGGGAAGGTCGCTGTAGGCGCACACCATAACGATATATTCGCCCTTAGAATCTGTGCCGGACAGTATAGCAGAGCCGTCTTCGCCAACTCCTGCACATTTCAGGAACTGCGGTTTCCCGTTGACCTGTCTGTAAAGATTTGCGAAATAACCCGCAAATTGTTTTCTGAAATTCAGCTTTAAAACGGCGGGGATAACCGTGCCGGAAATTTTCAGATCAGCGCCCGGAATTCCGCGCAGGCTGCTCTTATCATTGTTCCCTGGCAGAATGGAAAAATCCGCGTCAGAAATAGCATTGAGCCTTGATCCGTCAGCCACCCAGCTCTTTGTGCTGTCAAGCGAAAACTCAACCGTAAGGCTGTTTTTGACCATCGCAGCGAATACCATTTCCGGAACATCGGTATTGCCGTTCAGTTCGATGACCGCACTGCTTCCCGGTGCAAGTTCTTCCAGCATTGACGCGATGTCTTTCCAGCTTCCGTCGCCTCCATTCATGAACGGCAGAGTTTCTTTGCGTTTCTCCGCGCCGCCCTTGCCGGAGCCGACTGATCCTCCGGAGCTTCCGCCCGAACCGCCGCTTGTTTTTTTCGGTGTTATTTCATAAGCGCACACGGTGCATATCTCCGGGGAGGTGTAAGTCGCAGGACCGCCGGAAATGTGCGGCTGAACTTCGGAGACTTGGCTGCAGTTTTCACAGATCTGCCAGTGGCCGTTCCGGTCTTTCTGATATTCCGCAGACCAGATGTGCCCCAGTTTGGGTACTGTCACGGTATCTCTGGAAAGCTCGATACCGCACCGCAAGCACTTTGTATATTCATCATAAGAACCAGGTGCTTCGCACTTTGCAGGCACTTCGTTGTCTCTCAGTATTTTGCTGGTTTTATGCTCCAGGGCGGGAATATCTACTCTTGTCCTTGACTGCTCCTCATTGCACACAGTGCAGTAAATTACCTCGGTACGGTATCCGGGTATCCCGCATTCGGCTTCTTTGAAATCATTGTAATCTTCTTTCGGTTCGCCTGAAATGTGCTTTGCGAGTGGACGCACCGTGCTTTCAAGGCTGACCTCATTTTTCGCGTCAGGATCGCTGAAATATCTCTGGCACCAGTCGCATGACCAGTACTCAATATTTCCATTTACGGTGCAGGTGGAGGAAACCGCTTCGTGATGAGTAAGCTCACCGTGACCGGTTCTGATGGTAGCTGACGCTGCGTCGCTTGCGGAATACTCTGAGGTTTCTTTCATGCGGATATATGCAACAACTTCCGTGTCATGGTCAACAAAGTGACGCACATTATTTAAGCTCCAGCTAATGTCGTTGAATTTGTATTCCGCGCCGTCGATCGGCTCTATTACTACATTGAAAGATGTTGTGCTCACCTGCTGAACGGACGCCACGCATTCCGGAGCCTGCTGCGGCTTTTTGTCAGTGATCAGGATATTGACCGAGAATGTCATATCCTTGTAATTCTGCGTCTTCAGTGTTATGGTTATTTTTGAGGATTTTCCAACATGTGATGAATCAGTTGTCGGAAGCCTGAAATTAATGAAGCCATTGCTGAAAGAGACAGAATCCGGAGTAAATACGTCCTCTGCCGGGTCATCTATCGCAATAACCGGTTCTTCCATGTCGCCGGTATCGTCAGGCAGTCCTTTTATTTCCACCGACTTATAGCCTGCGTCCGTCCATATATAGGGCAGTTCTACATCCGGAATGATTTTTTCCGCCTTAACGATAGTAAAGCTCCAGTCACCGGAGGTAAACGGAATTGTCGTTCCGGCGATGTTGTCGGATTCATTCACGCTTACGCTGACGGTGTAGGTTCCGGGAGTTATCGGCTCGGCTTCGTTGTTGTTTTCATCAAAGTACTTCACTTCCAGAAGCTTGTTTACTTCCTCCGGAAGACGGTCTGATGTCACATAAGCTGCCTTTGCACTGCCGCTGTAGCTGAGTTCTGCGGGCGGAATAAATCTGATATCATCTGCTGTGAGGGTCGTCTTTCCGACGGTGAATTTCCAGCTTTCATCGGTAAGCCCATTAACAGCGGGATACACGCTCCCTGCTTCAACGTCGATTTTTACAGTATAGACGCCGGGTAATATCGGCTGAGTTTCGCCGCCGTTCTCATCGAAATACTTCAACGTTATCTTACCGACTCCGGTCACACCAGCCGCAGGAACTACGCTTGCAGTATGCGCAATACCGCTGTATTCAACTGGAAGCATCGGAGCGCTGAAAATAAAGTCAGCGGCAGTAAGCTCAAGAGGACGCAGAACAAGCGTTTTTTCCGCAGTCTTTCCGTCAAATAGTGCATTTCCGGTGAACTTCACAACAAACGAACGCTCCCCGGGTTCAAACCTGTCGGCGACTTCGGCTTCAGCACCGTCTGGATCATATGTCACGCCTGAGGAAAGCTTCACATTGTCAGAATAAAGTTCCAGCTTATCAGCATTGTCATCGGAAAGTACCGAGAAATAACCGAAGCTTTCGCCGAGTTTTATCTGCGCGTCAAGCGTGAATTCCAGTACGTCTGCAACGGTAAACGGTTCAGCCCCGGCGCAGTCGATAGTAAGTCTTGCGTCATACTCATAAGCCGGGAAAACGGACGTGTCCTTAAAACCCGGGAAATATAAAGTCGTGCTGTCGTATGGCTTGACGTCCCATATCTTATCGTCAAGCTTCATCAGCGTCAGAGCATTTTCAGATATCATGTCAAATGTGGAAACGCCTGTGCCGATGCCATTGTTAAATCTGTATATATCGCTGTTATAATAGCAGTTTGAAATTTTGCTGGTGTATGTTTCACTGCCGCATACTCCGCCGCCGGTTTGCTTGCTCTCCATCTTAACAATGCTGTAGCAGTTTTCGATAGTTCCGTAATTCGTGCCGCAGATACCGCCGAAGTAATAATCTGCCTTAATTTCCACAATGGAAAAGCAGTTGCTTATTGTGCCTGAATTTCGCCCGGCGATACCGCCGACCTCATTTTTTCCCGTGACAGACGAATCAATTAGACCGACTTGCGAAACTGAGCCGTCTGAGCCTATGAAGCCAAACAGACCTACATTATTGCTGGTGTCAGCGTGAAGTCCGCTTATTGTATGCCCACGACCCTCGAATGTTCCCATGTAGCGGTTCTTGTATGTGCCTATGGGCGTCCAGGCGCGGGTGCATACTACATTGTCGGTCATCAGCGCATTGATATTCACTTTTCCACCGTTAACGGCTTCGGAGAACCTGAAAAGCTCGTCTTCATTTGAAATACGGTAAACTCCGCAAACAGTGCATATCCCATTTTCATCGAAACTGTGGTCCTTAAGTTCGCCTGCAACCGGGAGCTTCTCGATTGCGTCACAGCTGGAGCACTTCATAACGATATATTCAGGCTCCACACAGGTAGCCGGAATACGCTGACTGGTTTCAACGTAATTGTGCGGCAGCTTCTCAATCAATGAATCAATGGCTCTCCCACAGCGATCGCAGACATAATACTGAACGCCATTTACTGTGCAGGTCGGCTGTCTGATTACTACTATTTTAGTTTCGATATGCCCAAGCGCTTTTACAGTTTCGTCGGGTACATTTTTCTGCTGCTGGCACAGACTGCACGTCATAATTATCTGTCTGCATTCGGTGCAGTTAGCGGGTATCTCTCCGGTCTCCTGCCAGTTATGTTCGCAGGTATTCGTCGTGCCATTAAACTCCAGCTTGCTGCCGGTTTTCTTCATCGTAAGGGTGTATTTTTTATCCGACATCTTATATTTCGGCTCCACTTGTATCAGATAAGTGTCAGAACTGAGCTTCGTCACGCATTTGATTTTCATCCAACTCGTCGCAGAAGACTCCTGCAGAATAAGTTCGTCAGCCGTCAGACTGCTGACTCCCTGGGTGAACTTTACCTCTATCGTCTGGTCTGTGCGCGCTGAAACGCTGCTCAGGAATTTTCCGACTGTCACCCTGACTGTGGCTGTCAGGGTTCCCTCATCATCTGCGGATGAGGCGGCAGTTCTTTTTGAATAGATCGTAATGGTTGCAGTACCCTCGCCTTCAGCGGTCACAACGCCGGTTTTCATGTTAACGGTTGCAACATCCTTGTTTTCGCTGACATATCTGATAATATCCGTTGAGTTTGACGGAGTCAGAACCACGGAAATTTCCGCAGTGCTTCCTATGTCTGTAAGGTATATTTCACTTTCAGACGGCGTGACGCTTGTCGCACGCAGACAAACGTTAATGGTTTTTGTGGCAATAGTCTTTCCCGTGGACTGATTCACGCCATTTATCTTCACGCTTCCCGGACCTACCGCAGTAAGCAAGCCGTTTTTTTTGCCGACTGTCGCCACTTCTTTATTATCCGAATAAAAATAAACTTTCGCACCGTCAACCTTGATATTAAAGCTTTCACCAACGTCTATTCTTGCCGGAATAGCACTTCCGTCATTTTTGGTAAGCTTATATGCCGCGAAAACCGTCATCGGCATAACGGACATCATCAGAGTTAAAGCGACGGCAACCGCCGTGAAAATACTGGTAAATCGTTTCATTCTTTTTCCTCCCGTTGATCACGCTTCAGACGATACAGCTTAGAAAAAATAATGCACATTTCTGTATGGTCGCCTATAAAAATGTATATAGCGTACCGCCTGCTTCATCGCTTCCTCTGCAATTCGGCACACTCTGCCCATTTCCCTTGATACCCTCTAAAAACCTCATTCACGGCAGATTTGACTTACCACGAAACGTCGCTTCGCTCCTTGTTCATCATCTGCTTGTTGTCAAACTTTAAACACATACAGTATTACCACAGTTTGACATCTAACATCTGATATAAGCCATGTGCGAAATCTGCTCGTGTCCCGGTTTGTAGAGGTTTTCTCTTTTAAAAGATTACCATTTCAGCTTTGATTTGTCAATGGTTTCTTCCTAATTGTAGCAATTTGCTTCATGAATGTTAAAAGCAGTACCGGTTTGATGTTGTATAAGGTCACCTCTAAAAACCTCATGTGAGCGAAAATGTGCAGTGCGCGCCATCTTCGCTATGCAACATCGTGTTGCACCTTCTCGTAAGGCTTATAGACTTACGAGGAGGCTTTCTCAGAAGCTGGCATATACTGTCCATTTTTGCTTTTCACACCGGTTTTTAGAGGTTTCCTTATATTAGAAATCAACATGAAAAATCCTCCCCTGCGCTGGCAGGGGAGGATAAAAGCTATTTAGATCAAACCAACTATTTTTTTCAGAATTGAAGAAGCATCCACAGCGTTGACATTTCCGTCACCGTTGAAATCTGCCATAAGCGGGTTCGCGCCGCTTTCCAGACCAACAATATCCTTGAGTATCGCGCTTGCGTCCACTGCATTCAGAATGCCGTCGTTGGACATATCGCCCTGAAGGTCGCTGAATTCGCAGAGCATTGCGATGTAATCGCCTTTTTCGGTGACGCCCGGAAGGAATAGCTTACCGTCCGCACCGAGTTTAGCGCATGCCACGAATACTAGCTTGCCGTCAACGGAGTTATAGAGGTTCGCAAACTTGCCTGCGTGTTCAGATTTGAACGCGATTTCAAGACCCGTGGGAACTCCTGTGTTGTTGGTCCTGAACTGCATGCCCTCAATTCCACGCAGACCGTCATGTTTCTGGCTTGCGGTCCTGATGAAGGTGAAATCTGCCACTGCAGGAGCGGTTATTTCCGCACCATTAACGAACCAGCCGCGAGAACTGTCAACTATAAAGTGTACTTTAAGATACTTGTTGTCAATTACCTTGATCACCTCAACAGGAACGGCAGTGTTTCCGTTAAGGTGAATTGTGACCTCCGAACCGTTTGCGAGCTTTTCAAGGTCAGCCGCAATGTCGCTCCAGCTCTTTGATGAACCGCCGATAGTGGGATTGGTGGAAGTTGTGGGCCTGCTGCCACTGCCACCGCTGCTGCCACCGCTGCCCCGTCCCCCCCCCCCTGCCCCCGCCCCTCCCCCCTCCCCCTGCCACTGCCATCGCCGCTGCTGCCACTGCCGGAACGCTTGGTAAACTTAGCGGATGCGATCTTGCTGTCGCGGCAGTTTTCCTTTATAGCGATTGCCTTTACGGTCGCGTCTTCCGTAATTGTAAAGGGAGCCGTGTACTTATTGCTGTCCGCCGTAGGATCGGTACCGTCCGTGGTGTAGAAGATCGTCGCGCCCTCCTGTGCCGTAATGCTTACCTTGCAGGACACGTTGAACGAGCCGCCGTTGGGATCGATAACAGGAGCGTCAAGCGTAGAAAGTTCTTTGATTCTTGCCGTAAATGTATCCGAGAACTGTGCGCCGCCCTCGTGCGCAGGGTCGTAAACGCCTTCCTCGGCAGTGTATGTAACAGTTACTTCAACCTCGGAGTTGTCGGGGAACTCTCCGTTCGCACCGTAAAATCCGCTTGCAGAAACCTTTTCGTCCGTCATGGGTACGATTTCGGTATTGCCGCTGTCGTAGGTGATCGTCAGCTCGCCGCCCGAGAGGTCAAGATCCTCGCGGTATTCATAGTCTGTCCTGGGCTGCTTGCTGATTGTAACGGTGTCGATATAATCGGCGCTGCAATTTATCTCCTTCTCAAACTCGACTGGTCCGTTCAGGAATTCAATGTCATTCGCTTCGACATAAGCCTTCAGCTTGATTGTCTGCGCCTTGTGCGAATCGGGGTCAAAGCCCAGAACCTTGTCGTAAACCACCTTTGCAATTACGTCCCTGCTGCCGTCCGCGCCGTGGATCCGAACCCTGCTGAAAAGCGCGGTATCGTCTGTAACGGAGCTGTCCACATAGGCGTCTCCAACGTCCGGAACAGGAACGCTTTTATCGCGGGTGGCATTGTTGAACGAATCAAGGATATCTTCGGCGCTTTCAAAATCGCCCTTGTCTATTGGGGGAAGATCTCCGATGAGCTGAGGCTCGCCAGTTGTGACGACCCTCAACTTATCGGCAAGCGTTACGGTCAATTCGTTGTCAACGCTGTAAAGCGTAACTTGAGTTTTGTTGACCCCGTCATTAAGAGCAACGGACGCACCGCATACAAATTTGTACTTGTTGACCGCGCCCTCGGCTGAATTGAACGCGATCTGCTGATTACCGGTAACAGCGGCGCCGTTCTTGGTGAATGTCTGTACGGCGTTGCTCAGTGTAAATGTGCATGCGCCTGCGTCTGCTCCGTTGCTTGTTACTGTCGACATCGCCAGACCGCCTGACCCGACTTCTGCCTTCATCGCGTAGGTGCCGTCGCTATTCTGGATACCCGCAGCAATTACCGGTCTGGGACCTTTAAGCATATAGAACGTCCAGGGACCGTAATACGCATTTTTATCAGCATCCCACTTAAGGTCAGGCTTCGCGCAGCCGTAGAGTATGCAGCGGTCGTTCTTGTCGTAGAACTTTATGGACTTAAACTCAATTATTGTATATGAGTTTTTCTCAAGCTCCATCCAGAACTTTCCGTTTGCCATGACGGCTTTATTATCGTCAGTAAGAGTATATTCCAGGTCGCCGTTATAACCCCCACTTTCCGAGAAGGAACCGAATTCATTTCTGCTGCCGTCTTTATTATACCCGCCGAATTTGATGGTCGCCTGCGCAGGTATATCAACGCTCAGTGCAAATTTTGCCACCTGCTCCAGCGCAGGCTTTTGATCCGTAAATTCAAAATCATAGCCATTTCGGCGTGATCCGATTTTTGAATCGTTACTGTCTCCCAAAATACCGAAACCGTCTCCGGAAGTGACGCCCTGGTCATAGGGGTAAGCGTTTGCTATCACCCCCATGCTCACTGTAACCGTTGTAACGGTAGCCACAGCGGCTATCGTCCATTTCACTGATGATTTAAGTTTCATTATACCCTCCTAGTGTATTAATGTCTGTTATCCGTACCTTTTATATTATACATTTGTTTTTTGGAGTTGTCAATACACCTGTAACCAATAGCACTAAGCATGTAACGAATAATGCACGAACATGGAACGAAAACCCGTTCGTTCCATGTTTGCGCTTTTGCTTGGACAATTCTGTACAGCTAACACTTTTTATTCCATCAGCTTTTTCAGATACATCATCATTGCTTTTTCGCCGACTGTCTTTTCTACCGAGAAATTCGTTTCCGATATATCGAACAGAAGGCAGCCGCAGTGTCCCCTGAACGTAGGGAAGCAGACTATCCGCAGGTATTTGTCTACCTCCGGGCTGTAATCGACTATTTCAAGAGTCTCGCCATACAGCACGGAATGCTCGTAGCTGCGCAGCCATTTTGAATCCATGTTGGGAAAAATGCTTCCGAATGTGTTGCCGATAAGTACATCCAGCGGACATTCCTCCAGCCTGGCAAGCGCTTCGTTTCCATAGCGGAATATCCAGTCCACCGCCTGACTTTCTTCGTTGAATATCATTTCGATGTCGGTGAACGCAATGGGAATGTTGTCAAAGCATTTGTAGTGCTGATGGTATTCCTCGATATCAGTGGGATTGTCGTTGTCGGCAAGCAAATCTATGATCGAATGCTGTTTCGCATGGAATTTCTCCAATATCTCCCTGCGGTGCTGCGTGGCATATTCCAGCGATTCGCCGTTTGACAGAGTAATAAGCTTGCCTACGCTGTGGATAGCCATTGCTGAAACAAGGCACCCGCGGGTTATTCTTATAAAATTTGCGCTGAGCGTATGCTGTATCTTAGCAAATGTCATGCGCGTCTTGAGCACGCTTCCGTCCGAAATGTGGATAAACGCGTCCTGCTTATTCATAGAAATATACAATATACTGCTTTCGGGTATGTCGTAATGCTTGCGGTCGGATATGAATGAGATGGTTTTTTCGTTGTTCATTTGTTAGCTCCTTTATTGTGTGATATTAACGATATGTCGATAAGTGCAAAACTGTCATGACGGGTAATGTATGTGCGTATAATAAACGCCCTGCATTTATTATACCATATTTTTTCTATGTGTACAAGTACGCAGTATATTTTGTTTAGAATCTCACTCGGTTTCATATACTCCGCATATTCATAAGCGCTGTCTGCATACAAGCACTGGGGGAATATCGTCTGTCGGTCAGCGCCTCTGTCACTTCGTGACACCTCCCCTCGCAAGGGGAGACCGCCTAATCATCTTCTGATTTGATATTTTCACTTGACATGTAATTACAATTGTGGTATCATATATAAAGATGATGTTGTATATGAGTGAGCAATGAGAAATTAATTTTCCAATTGTTCACAATAATATCTCGTGCTGATCCGAAGTTACGGAATAACTTGCAGCTTTTTTATTACATTTGAGGTGGTTTATGAAAAAAATAATAGCAACCGTTCTGACGGCCTTACTTTTGTTATCAGTTGTTGCTTGCGAAAACGTTTCCGATGAAAGTTATGTACAGACAGAACATCCTACGGCAGAAAGCAGCATTACCGCTGCGGCAGAAGAAACAGTCCAAGCCACCCCGTCTGGCGCTGATGAACCTTCACTGTCGCTTCTGAGTTGTCGTGCAGACGAGGATGGAACTTATTGCATAGACCAAACCACATGGAAGTCATCAGACGATTATGAGCTGTTTCGGAAATACTTTTTTGGCACGTGGGAAGGCAGCTTCCGCTTTCCCGAATATCCCGAACAGAAGCGTCTTGTTATTGACGACACTGAGAAATCGTTTGTCATGACTGAAACGGGTATTCGAATGCTTGGATTTTACGAAGCGGGAGTTCACGCGCTAGCTTTTATGATTGGAAGCGACAGCGGTAGCGCAATAATTTGGATAAGCCCCGACGAGCCAGATACGATCTACATGGCATGGGGTGGAATGACCTCGCCGCTGTGGTCACGGAATGAAAGTGGAGAATATTCGACTGCGCCTGTTGTGTATACCCTGAGAAAAACCAATGAGCCTCTCAACGAACCAGAGGGTAATTTCCTGAGTATATTCAGGCTTCGTGAAATGGCGCGGGAATACGGAATCGATACTGATCTTCTTGTCAACATAGAGTATGAAATCGATGGGACGACACTTTATCACAATGATTGGTACCAGCTTTACCCTATGTACCTTGTTTCCGAAGCCGTGGATAAAATCGTAATCAGAACGTCAGTCGGCAATGTTAGCGATATCGACCTAAAACCAGTTGATGTAATATGCACATTTGAAAAGGCAGAGGGCGAATGGAACAGGAGCGTTGAGTTATTTTGACACCTTTTGGGTCTGAAAAAAAAACTGTGTAGATGCGAATAATCCCGAAAAACGTACCAAAGCCAGCCACTACGGCGAGGACAGGAATGGTCAGAGAGGGGTATACTCATTAGACCTTTCCGATGAATCCGACGGAACCCGTAAGCTGATGGCGCTTGCACCTGTAATAGAATCAGCCCTGCGAACAGGCGGAATACTGCTTGTGGACGAGCTGGAGCGTGAGCTTCACCCCATGCTTGTGAATTTCATCATATCCAAGTTCCAGAGCAAGAAGTCAAACCCAGACGGAGCGCAGCTAGTATTAACAACGCACGACACCGAGCTTATGAGCATGGAGATTCTCCGCAAGGATCAGCTTTATTTCGCCGACAAGGATACCGCTGATGGTTCCTCTGAGCTGTACAGCATAAGCGAGTTCTCCACCCGCACGACCGATAATATCCGCAAGGGATATCTGGTAGGTAAGTACGGTGCAACTCCTGATATTGAGCTTGAGGAGGTGGAGTAATGCCCCGCCGTGTCAAAAGGGAAAAGCCGTACATCATCGTATTCTGCGAGGGTGAGAGCGAGCAGGCTTACGCAGACTTCCTTAAGCGTGAGTTTCGTGATGTCGCCGTGATTCAGCGTCCGAAATCCACCGGAACATTCGACGAAGCAGGCCGCAGATTCCGCAACGACCATAAATACCTCAACAATGCTGAGGTTACGGACGAGATCTGGTTCTTCTTTGACGTGGAAAGCGTTGACATTCCGAAGTGGAGCGGCAGGCTGAGGATAATCAGCAGGCTGAGAAAGCTGAGGAAGAAGCCTAGAATACGCATACGATTACTTATGACGACCGATGTATTGAATACTGGCTCATGCTACACTATGAGTATCTGGCACCGCCTATTCGCACAGTTGCGGACAAGGAGCGTATGTTGAGCAGGGTCATAACAAAAGAGCCGACCTACAAAAATGGCGATATGGACGCTATTTCAAGAATAGCGGAGAACTATCCCACAGCGGTTGTGAACGCCAGGAAAACCGTGAACAACCTATTGTCGCAGGGGCTTCCCGGACTTGACGATACAGATGAGAGAAACGAATGGTTGTGTACACAGTGCCTGACATTCTCAGCGGTTTATGAGGCAATCGAGTTCCTGGAGAGCCTGAAATCATAAAAGAAACAGCAGCACCAAAATCGTGCTGCTGTTATGCGTTTTAGAAAAAATCAATCGTGAAGCAGAAATTTTAGAAATGCTCTGAAATTATAAGGATATTCATTTCCGACTACAAACGTATGCAGAAAATCAAAAGAGCGGCTCCGCACTCGCAAAGCCACTCCGTAAGCCATATATCGCCAATAAAACAAAGAACCGCTCCTCTTTCGAGAAGCGGTCGTTTGGTCTGAGTGACAGGATTTGAACCTGCGGCCTCTACCACCCCAAAGTGATTTTTGAAGTTTTGCAGTTTTTTGCAGTATTCAATGAGCGGCGCTGTTATGCGGTATATCGGCATTTTATGTTTTATTCCATTCCGTTTCGTATGGCGCACTTTCACTATGATAGCGCACTAATGGCGCACTCAAAAAGAGCGGGAACAGTCAGCCGTTCCCGCCTATATTGGGATTAAGGATACGCTGATTAAAAGCGCAGCGTATCAAATTCAGCCGCGTGAGTATGCTCGTTTGAGCGAGGCGAATTTGATTTAATCAGCGTTTCCTTAAGTAAATGAGTTATGCGTTGCTATCCGCAAGCTTGTTCAAATCGTGCTGTAACGTTCTACATAAGCTGACTGCTCCGTACAGCGAACCGGGAATGTATAATTCAAGTTCCCGCTGCTTTTCAATCATCGTGGCAACACATTCTACCATATCACCGATTTGCTCGGCTTTGCAAGCTGCGTCTATAATTTTTTCATAAAGGTCGCTTCCACAGCGAATATTATTTTCTTTTTCCATAGTAAATTATTCCTTTCTTACTTGATAAATTTGATAAAGCGTATGTAGGGGACACGTGTGTTCATCTGCCACGCCGACAGTGAATAACGCCTTGTAAACTTTTGTGTACGCTCATAGCAGCTCTTGCGCTTGTTCTGCGCTATTATCAGCGTTATCCGCTCTTTTCGCGTTCGCGCGGCTGCTTTGTGAGCCTCCAGAACTCGCGCGTTCTCTCCTGTTCCTCCGGTGTCAGCTTGTCAAATTCCATTGTGTTGCCTCCTCTCAATGCTTTTATCGGTGTTCTCGCTCTTGAGCTTGATTATATTATACACTATTCCTGTGAATATATCAATTCGCAAAATGTACAAATATATTCCTGTGAATATATGCAAAATGTCTATTTACATGAATAGATATATGTGATATAATAATATATAATGGAGGAGGTAAAAGCGTATGTCACCAGTAAGTAAAGCACAACAAAAAGCCGTACACAACTACGTCCGCAACAACTACGATCGTATCGAAGTAACGTTAAAGCCTAAGGGGCGAAAAGCTCAGATAAAGAGCCATGCAGAAGAGCGCGGTGAAACGCTCAACAGTTTCATAAACCGGGCTATTGATGAAACAATAGAGCATGACAACAATGAGCCGCCAGAAAAGGAGTGAATGAAATGCCCGAAATAAGTTTATTTTACGGAATAAGGGTAACAATGTACTATGACGATCATAACCCGCCGCATTTCCATGTTGAGTATGCCGGAAACAAGGCAATAATTGATATTCTCAACGCCTCAGTAATGCGCGGAGCGCTGCCGAACAAGCAGCTTAAACTTGTCCTTGCATGGTGCGTACTCCACCAGGACGAACTAATGCAGAACTGGGAGCTTTCCAAGCAGAGCCTGCCGCTTAACAGAATTAACCCGCTGATATAAGAAAGGGGGATTTATATGGATAACATTTTTCCTGCTGTCGTTCAGGCGCTTGCTGGCGATAATTTCACCGTATATGCGTATATGCGTGATGGAACCGTAAGGCTATACGACATGAAGCCTATGATTGAAAAAGGCGGCGTGTTCGAGCCGCTCCGTGATGAAACTTTTTTCCGTGAGCGGCTCACTGTTCTTAATGATACGGTGGCATGGGACATCTCCGGTAATATGGACCCCACCGAATGTATCGACATTGACCCGTTCACCATAGCGGAAAGCCCTGTTGTTGCCGACCCACTTATGATAGCGTAAAAATCACAGCGCCGCTCACCAAAGAGCGGCGTTTTTCTATCCAGAATGGTGACTATATTCTGAAACGCTCTCAAATGCTCCAGATTTGCCGCTGTGAGCTTACTATGCTATCTAGGCAAATTTATTTTCTTGTGGCTTTCGGCGGCTCTGTGGGGCTGTGGGGCGCTGTTTGGGCTATGACAAAATAGCTATTGAGTTTAGCTATATTGACGGTGCCACCATTAACCAACATTCCCGCACGCGCGGGACGTTAACAAACATAAACAGAGCCGCCCCTCTGTGAGTTCCTGTGCGCCGCTCACAATCATAACGGCGCATTTACTTTTTTAGGCTTCATTTCTCATTAAAGGAGTCAACCGAAAGTATATAAAAACGGTTGTACCAAAGTAGTACAAAGGTTGAACAAAAGTTAAACAAAAACCGAATATGTCAGTAATGTCACCCATAAAAAGAGCGTGCAAAATCAGAATATTCCACCATATTTCTCCGCGTCAGTTTCAATCTGATTAAATATTTGCTTTACCGTCGATACTCCCAGTTGTAAAGCAGTTGCAATACTTTTCCATGACATACCTTTCTCACATCGCATTTCAAGCACTTTTTCTTGCTTATATGGGAGCATTGCGGAAAATTTTATAAACCGTATTCGCTTGCGGAGAAGCTCGTTTTTAGCATTTTTAAGACGCTCAATTTCGTACATAGATAGATTATTATCACCTGCGGAACTGCTCAGCTCTGCGATTTTCTCATTGATATTATTTACAATATCAAAAGCCGAATAGAGCATTTTGAAATGAGCCTCTTTACTGTTGGCATAGAGAGTTAAATTGTTCTGCATTAGTTATCCTATCTCAACATTGCCAAAAACCTTAATGTAATTCTCGTTAATAATTCCGCCAGGGTTATCGTCCAAAATTTTTAAAGCCGCCTGACGGTCGATAACCTTGACTTCGGTTTTCTCAGCGAACGGAGTACTAACGGAGAAAAACGCGCCTTTTTTGGTGTGATACACTTCGATCTCTCCAAAGCAAGCGTCGATTGATTTGCACAAAAGTAAAGAGCCCTCCGTTGAATATAGCTTGCCATTGATGATGAATTCTTTGTTGTTCATAATAATAAACATTCCTTTCCTGTCATATTTTAACCGTCCCTTGACAGAAGCCAAATAACATAGTCCTCAATTTCAGACGTATGGGAGCGTTTGAACGCTTGTACACTCTTGCGCTTGGGTATTCGTATTGAGCCGTTAAAGCTACATTTATACTCGCTTCCATAGATTTCAAACAGCCTGCGCCCTGTTTGTCCGTGCCTAAGTAACCAAATTGCTCGTTTGTGTGCTTGATATGCTCTTGATTTCGTGAACCCGTGGAGTTTGCCGATTTTCGTAAATGAGAAGTTCTTGAAATAATACTCAATTATTATGTTTCGCTCAACATCTGGCAAGCTGTCAAGCGCCTTATGCAGCGGTGCGTAATAATCGGACATATCCACGCGGTCAAAGCCTGCGCCGCTCTCCGGGTCTGGGGTTATTTCGCCGCGTGTGGGCGCGTTCTCCTCGTCCGTCATAGGGTCGTCAAAACTCTTGGTGTCTATCCTGCCCAGGACGTCCGCGCCGTTGAGCAGCTTGCGTAACACCTGTTTGAACTGGTACCCGAAATATGTTGACAGCATATAACCCTTGTTGCTGTCGTACGCCTTGACAGCTCCCAGCAGGACGGTATAACATTCCTGGTTGAGATCCTCCGGTTCTATACCGTGTTGCTTTAACGCTTCCTTGTGCAATGCGTACTTCTGGGCGCTCATTTTATACAGCAACCTGGCGGTTTTCTCCCACAACACCGGCAATAGTTCGTCATTGTCGCCCTGCTGAATTAATTCAGCTAACGCCTCGTTAGTCATTGACAGCAACCCCCTTTTGGTATATAATATAGGCAATAGGGTTTGCTCTGTGAGTTCAGAAGTTGGTCGCTTCGCTCCGTATGTTTGCCCTCGCCGCCGTCAGGGCGGCTTTTTTCTTACGAAAAACCGGACAAACCACGTCAATGGCTTTGCAGGGCTTTTTATTTTGCTCCGCGTTTAGCGGCGGCAATGCTTGCTCGTATAGATTTACCGTTAAGGATAACCGGGGATTTCTCACATGTACACATTTCCACCGCACGGTCATAGATGCGAGCCTGTTCCGGCGAAATAGACTTTGCATAGTCCTTTATCTCTTTCGGAGTCAGGTTGGTTGTAATAATGAACGGCTTTGCCGTGTTATACCTTGCGGAAACTATCTCGCATAGCTTTGCCACAGCAAATTCACTGTTCTGGTTTGCTCCGAAATCATCTATTACAAGTAAGTCGGGCTTTTTGATATCCTCAATGGTGCGGTCTCTCTTGTTGAAATCTGCAATATCTTGAATGAGAGAGGCTGCCTCTCTGACGAATACCCTCCGGTTGGTGTATATCAGCGCGTTAGCAATACAACAGGCGGCAAAAGTCTTTCCCGTTCCAACGCTTCCGGAAAACATCATGCCCTTGTTTTCGGAAAACAGCGCCGGAAAGTTCTCAACATACCATTTTGCCGCCGCAATAGCCTCCGGACAACTACCGTTATCAGCGGCAAACGTGGACTGCCTGTATTTTTCTTCGGGAATGCAAGCCCTGCAAAACTCGTCAAGCCTCTGTTTTTCCTTTGCGGCTGCTTTAGCCTTGTTCCGTTCTTCGGCAATAGCAGCTTTACAGTGGCATAATGTCCGCGCCTTGCAGGTTTCCCCCGAAAATTCTACAAGCGTTTCTTTTGGCGTGTTGCATTTGCCGCAATAATATAAACCGTCCTGTCCTATGTAATCCCCTGGCTCTATCGGGTTTGCTAATTCTGCATTCTTGAGCAGCATTTCTATCATGGGTAACATTTTCTACCTCCTGTCAGTCAAATAGATCGTCCGCGTTGTAAATCCGTTCCGGTTCGTCAGGAGCGGCGTTGTTCCCGTAATTCTTGTCATACTTCCCGGAAAGCACCTTTGCAACATTCTCCGGGCGTATCAGCCAATTGAAATCAGCCTTGAAACTACTGGAGCTTTTCCCGGTCAGGAATGCCGAACCCTCCACACGCTGGAAATACTCCGCAAAGCTTACGTCGTGCAACTCCTTGAACGCCTCCACAACAAGCCGCCCTTGATGATAGGAAAGCTCTCCGGTGAGCGGCTCCAGGCTCTTGCAGTTCTCGTTGTATTCCCTGACAGCAGTTTCAAGAACATTGCTGACGGCGCCGCTCGCGCGCGTGCGCGCGGTTTCTTCACTTCTTAATATTTCTTTATTTCTTATTATATAAGTAGGTGTGTCGATTTCTGAAAAGTCGGTGTGTCGGTTTTCATTCAAGAGGTGTGTCGTTTGCTGTGTCACTTTTCCGGTTTGTGGTGTGTCGCTTTCGGTCGGCTTGTCTGTGCTTTGCCGCTCCGTGTAGCCATTTTGGGGTTCGTCTGCGTGTGTCAATGCGGGTTGTTCTGGTGTGTCGGTCTGTGTGTCGTTTGCTGTGTCGCTCGTGTGTCGTTTTGTGTGTCGGTCGTGTGTCACAGCAGAAGGACCCTGATACAAGTCATAATTCACCACAGTTATTATGCTGTGGTGCTGGTTTGACTGCATTGTGATTTCTCCTGTGGATTGTAACCGCTGTAAAGACGTTCTTACTCCTCGCTCTGACAGCCCCACAACATCAGCCAGTTTCCGGATAGATGTGCATAGCTGTCCGCGCTTTATAACTTGTCCCTCAATTCTGACATCTTCCCATTGAGCGGCTACAAGCAGGTGTAAGAACAGCCCCCGCGTTTTGATATCACCGTACCACTCCCATGACAGAATAGAGCGGTGTAACTTGATATAACCGTTGGTGTCTGCCATGCGCTACCTGCCTATCGGTGTAACTCGCGCGGAACCGTCTGGAACTGCGCCGCTCTCCGGCTGAACGGTGGAGGTGTTGAGGTACTCCGCGAACTTGTCCACGTTCACGAGAAAGCGCCGCCCGGCGCGGACTGCGACTACCTCGCCGCTTGAAACCTTGCACCTTACGAAATGCACCGGAAGTCCGAAAAGCTCGGCGGTTTTTCTGATACCCTCCATGCGAGGGATTTTTGCTGTTTCGTTCATTGTTGTGCAACTCCTTTCAATCATATTGTGTATCTTCTGGTACTGCAAAAGACTGCAAATACTTGATTACTCCATTAAGAGCGGCGTTCGCGGACTTGATACGCGCCCTTTGCTGACGGAGGTATGACCGCGCCTCGTGTTCGTCAGCGGGGAAATAATACCCGCCCCGGTTCTCCCACTCGGAGCAGATAGGCGAACCCAGCTCCCGCGCTCTCTGGACGATTACGCGCACGGCGCGTTGACTGATATTCAGCAGCGTTGCAAGGTCACGCATGGGAATGGCGTTCGCTCTCCCGGTGGGGATAAGCTCTACAAGTCTTTCGGTGATACTCAAATTTTTCTCCTGTTCCGGTTGAAACTCCGCCGGATTTGTGGTATAATTACAGCGGAGCTTAACCTGTTTCAATTAGTGGTTGGTGGGTTGCTCTTTGCCGTCTGGCGTGGTGGTACACGTCAGGCGGTGTTTTTTTATGCCTTGTTTGCGGTGCTCTCTGTATTCGCCGACATCGCTTTTTTTGCCCAGTAGCGCTCCTCTGTGGCTCTGATCTTGTCGCGGTTCTTGGCTCTCCACTCGCGCTGATATGCTCGGCGTGCTTCAATAGCCGCTCTTTTCTCAGCAGGGAGATTTGAAACATCTGCCTTTGTCATGGGTTTACCTCCTTTCTCTTTGTTGTTGCCTTTTCATTATATCACGTTGTTAGAGCAAAATCAAGCCCATTTTATGAAAAATACCAAACTTTATTTTATTGTGTTTAACAAAATAAAACAGTCAAAAGTATTGACAAAAGCAAAATAATGTGCTATTATAAAGTCAACAACAAGAACAACAACGAAAAGAGGGTATATATGTTTGATGTAAAATTGTTTTCAGAGAGATTAAAAGCCGCTCGCACAGCAAAACACATTTCTCAGGCGGATTTAGCAAAGGCGGTTGGAGTGTCTGCCGCTACAATATCCAGCTACGAAACCGTAAACGGCGCAAAAATCCCCTCGCTTGATAAGGCAACAGCAATAGCCGAACGTTTAGGAATAAGTCTTGATTCTTTATGTGGAATGCCAAAAAAAGGAAATGAGCCTAGCGTCGCCGAACTTCTTTTATATTTAATAACCGCTGTCCGTTCATTTGGATTTATTGTTAACTATAAAAAGAGCGGTGGCGATGATGGTTCGGTTATTTTAACTTCAACAAATGAAATTCTTTATGAGTTTTTTCAAGACTATAAAAAAATTGAACCGCTGCTTGATGATAAGACATTTCCGGAATATATCAGAAACAGTTTGCTAAATCCAATCATTGAAAAGAATAAAGAACATTCTTTGGAAGAGTTTCAAAATAAATATCCTTTTTAAAGGAGTTGAAAAAATGGCAGCAATAACCCCAAGAAAGAATAAATCCGGCGAGATCATCAGCTACACGATCAGGGTATATCGCGGCTATGACAGCAGCGGAAACAGGCTCAAACCGTACACAATGACATATAAGCCCGAACCCGGCATGACCGCAAAGCAGGTTGAAAAGGAGCTGAACCGTCAGGCGGTGCAGTTTGAGGAAAAGTGTATGCGCGGCGGTGTGGCTGACCCTACGATCAGGCTTTCTGACTTCTGCGAAAAGTATCTTGAAATCGCAAAGGGGACGTTATCGCCTACAACATACGCATTCTATCAGGAGCAGATCAGGAGCCTTATTGTTCCGGCGCTGGGGCATTTCAAGCTAAAGGACATCACAGCCGCTCACGTTCAGCAGTATATACAGCAGCTTTCGGAAATGCCGAAATCTACCAGAGCAGGGGAGAAAGAGAGCGGCGAAACGATCTCCCCCTCTACGATCAGGCGATATCTGACCGTGTTGCAGTCAATATTCAAGCAGGCTGTCAAGCTCGGACTGATACCGGAAACGCCTGCAAAGACCGAAAAGCTGACGATCCCGAAAGTCAAGCAGCCGAAAATTGAGATATTCAGCAAACAGGAAGCCGCTCAAATGCTGGCTTGTCTTGAAACGGAGGATATCCAGTTTCAGACCTTAATACAGCTTGCTATATTCATGGGAGCGCGGCGCGGTGAACTGGTTGCGCTGAAATTCTCCGACGTGGATTTTGAGCAGTCGAAAATCACTATTGAACGAGCGGCGGTAAAGCTAAAGGGTCAAAAGACGATAATCAAGCCCCCGAAAGACTACGAGGTGCGAACCGTAACGGTAAATCAAAGCTGCCTGGAGCTGATAAAGTTGCTGAGAGCCGAAAAGGCAAGAGAGGCGGCGCGGCTCGGAACTCAGTGGATAAACGGCGGCTGGCTGTTCACAACCTGGAACGGCGAAATAATGAACCCTCAAACTCCAACGAAACAGTTCAGCAAGTTCCTGGAGCGGCACGGCTTACGGCACCGGAAATTTCACAGCCTGCGTCACACATCAGCCACATTGTTGCTCTATGCCGGCGTAAACATCAAACAAGTGCAAGGACGGCTAGGACACGGCGACATTGAAACCACGAACAAATATCTTCATGTTCTGGAAGAAGCGGACGTAGAGGCGGCGAAAGCCCTTGACATTATGCTGCTGCAAAAGCCTGCTGAACAGGAGAAAAACATCTCATGAAAGCAGAAAAGCCGCTCGGAACCGGAGCGGCTGTGTATCGTGTTGTTAAGTATCGTTAAGGGAGATTTAACGTCAATGGCGCACTAATAGCGCACTATCGGGATTTTTCCCGCATAAAACGAAAACCGCCTTGCAAGCCTTATTCGGCATTACAAAGCGGTTTTGTGTTGGTCTGAGTGACAGGATTTGAACCTGCGGCCTCTACCACCCCAAGGTAGCGCGCTACCAATCTGCGCCACACCCAGTTGCTTTCAACGTTGTATATTATATCACAGAAAAACTACTTTGTCAATACCTTTTTTGAAAAAAATATGATGTTGTATAAAAAAACTTGCCCCCACGCTCAAAAGGATATACTTAA
>ERZ859923.545-NODE-545-length-21663-cov-6.958071_pt1 | contig 21663 bp, 14 predicted proteins | sample MGYA00510116_ERZ859923 | MGnify/ENA primary metagenome ERZ859923 (study PRJEB30046, sample SAMN00715168) | human gut metagenome | study: EMG produced TPA metagenomics assembly of the A metagenome-wide association study of gut microbiota in type 2... | reverse complement strand
CACCGTCATAAGCCGCAGCAAGGAGCAGTTCATCCCCGTCATGCACTGCCGCCAGACGATTCTCTACGGAGTATTCATAAGTCCTGTTCACCTTGTCCGTGCCGATCCGCCCGGTCTCACTGATCCGGTTGCCATCTGCATCATAAGTATAGGCAAGGCTGGTGGTCTTCTTGCCATTGTAGAGCTTTTCAGAGATCAGCTGGTTACTCTCATTATACTCATATCTGTGCCACTCCACAACCGTCCCGTTCAAAGTTTTCTCCATGTAGGTACGGTTACCCATAAGGTCATACTCGAACGTGTAGACGCAGGTGCCATAATTGTCCTCGGTCTCCGTAGCGGTCAGAAGCTTTCCGGCTGCATCATAGGTAAATGTCCGGTCGGTCTCCACGATCTGGTACGCGAAAGTGGCATCCTTGTCATGCTTGCCGTTATGGCGGTTGCCATGAGGATAGAGGTCGTCATGTCTGCCGTCCTCATGCCGTCCGTTATGCTTGTCATCGTAGGCATAACCTGCCAGAGATTCGATGGCGGTCTCCCCTGCGATGAATCCCCTGTCGTCATAGGTATAGAGATAGTCGCTTACCACCCACTCACAGGTGTCGCAGACATTCTTAAGCTCCACGATCTGATTCCTTGCATTGTAAGTGTTATAGGTGCTGATGCCGTTCGGGCGGTGGATCCGGGTCACCCGGTTGATGGCATCATAAGTATATGTGGTAACTTTTCCCTCCCTGTCGGTCACTTTGATGAGATTGTCGTTCTTGTCATACTCATAGCTTACTTTTGTGCCATCCGCATAGGTAATGGCAGCGAGATGATCCGCTTCGTCATAGGCATAGCCTATGGTGTCACCCTTTGCCTCCTCGTGGGAGAAGCCGTCCTCTCCCGGTGCACGGTAAGTGGTCACGGAAGTGATCCGGTACAGTCCGTCATAGGTGTACTCCGTGTCCCCTGTGGTATCCTGCATGGCTACCCGCTCTCCCAGAGCATTGTAGGCATAGGTAACCCCTTCTGCACTCTGCTCCCCGGTGCTGTCGCTGTAGCTTTTTTCTACCAGATCATCCAGCTTGTCATAATCATAGCTGATCCGGTTTCCTCCGTTGGAGGTATAGGATGTGATCCGTCCTGCGATATCGTAGGTACACACTTCCTTTCGTCCTGCGGCATCGGTCACGCTGGTCACATTTCCTTCGCGGTCGTAAGTAAATTCCGTTCCTCTTCCCAGATAATCAGTCACGCCCGTCACGCGGTCCATCACATCGTAGGTATAATATGCCACACTTCCCATCGGGTCAGTCACAGAGGTCAGACGGTTCTTGGCATCATAGGTATAGTCTGTGACCCGGCCGTCTGTTGCGGTCTTTTCCAGCACATTGCCATGGGCATCATACAGATAGCTTTCTGTTAATCCCATCTTGTCCCGGTATGCAGTAACGCGGTTCACAGCATCGTAGGTATAGCCGGTGGTCTGCTCCAGAGGATCGGTCGTTAACGTCAGACGGTCATCCTTATCATAGCCGTAGTTATAGACATATCCCTTCGGATCTGTCACAGCAGTCGTATTGTAGTTGCCGTCATACGCATAGGCTGTGGTACGTTCTCCGGGTCTTTTGATGCTTACGATATTTCCGACCTTATCATAGAGAATGTCTGTTACTTTCTCCTCCGGGTCTGTCACAGTGGTCATCCGGTCTACCTTGTCATAGGCATAATTCCAGGAATAGCCCAGTGCATCCGTGACTTCAGACTGGTTGCCACGCTCATCATAGCCGTAGGTGGTCACTCCGCCTTCGGGATCTGTCACGGAAGTGAGACGGTGCATGATGTCATAAGTATATTCCGTGATCCGGTCCAGATTATCCTGTTTTACGAGAATATCATTGCCGTTGCTGTAGGTAAAGGCAGTCTCATAGCCCAGAGGTGTTGTAATACCCGTAAGCCGTTGTACAGCATCATAGGTATAGAGATAGCTTTCGCCGTCCGGCTGTCTCTTTTTTGTCACCTGACCGTTGGCATCTACAGTATAGAGCGTAACGTTCCCCAGCGCATCGGTGACACTGGTAACTACATCATGTTTGTCATAAGTATATTTCTCCACAGCTCCCATGGGAGAGGTGGTGGTGATCATACGGTACAGCTTGTCATAACCGTAGGTCGTGGTCTGTCCCAGCGCATCGGTAACGCTGGTCAGGTTGCCTGCCGCATCATACGCATAGCTTTCCGTCAGCCCTTCCGGTGTGGTAATGGCAGTCAGACGACTCAGGGCATCATAGGTATAGGCAGTCGTGCCTCCGTTGCCATCCCTGTACGCGGCCAGACGGTTCAGGGCATCGTAGGTGTAGTCCGTGGTCACACCATTGCCGTCCTTTAAGGTAGTCAGATTACTGTTCCTGTCATAGAAAAATTCCGTGGCAGCTCCTTCCGGATCTCTTCAATTACAGTTTGCGGAGAAATACATTCCATGCAAATACAGCAAAAAGTCATGAACTCACTTTCTGTTAATTCATTTATATAATTTTTTTCACGCTCATTCGCAATCCTTTTCTCCATTTCGTCTGCGATAAGGCATAACTGATTCTCTATATCCTCCCGAAGAATCTCCTGCCGAAGGAACATCCTCTGATCCAGTTTATTTTCTTCACAATAATATTTTATTTCATCAAACAGCCTTTTTTTATTCCGTATCAAATCCATCTTCTTCCCCTTTCACACGCTTTTATCGTTTGACGATTCCTTTCCTTTTATTGTACCTGTATCCCCGATCCCCCGCAACTATTCTTCGCCCAAATGCCCCAAATTCTTCCAAGAAAATTAATAAAAAATCCACGAAAAAAACAGAGACAATATTAAAAACATCTCTGCCTCCAGCGTAAACATGGTACTACTCCTTTGTATTTTGAGCCAAAAAATATGGGAAGCCTAAACTTCCCACTCGTTAATGTTCATCTCTTCTATGGCTCAAAACCATAAGGTTAATGGAGACCTAAATACCCTTTTTCCTTTATCAGTTTTTCAGCCTCTTCACTGTTTTTCATCATTCCGGTTTCGATACATATCTTTCGGTCTGTCTGGATCAGAATTCTATACGCCCCTCTTCCAGCCGACTTATAACGCACCGATCTCACGTCTTCCCATGAGTATTTTTTCTCTTTTCCCCAAATGGAACGGTAAGTAATATCATCCCGCGTCATAGTAATTCTTTTGTTGCGCCAAAACAGAAGGAAATAGCTCCCTTCCATTCCACATAATATGAAAAAGATAATGCCTGCGCCTTTCACTCCCTGTGAAGTGCCTAAAATCAGTAATAAAAAAGTAACTCCTATTCCGATGATCCAGAACATTACTCCCATTATAAATGGAGCCGTCGTTTTTCCGGAACACACAACTTCTTTTTCATCCTTCACTTCTGTAATCCTCCGGTAAGATCTTTGGGTGTACACCAAAAACGGATGCCCCCATTCCTACAGGGAAGCATCCGTTTCTTCCGTTTTATTTATTCCTTACAGCAGGCTGTCCAGGGTCTCTCTGATCGCCTTGATGAAGTCCAGGCTGTTGAGGATCACAGGATGCTCACAGGTGGAGATTAGGGACAGGCTCTTGGTCATCTTGCCGTCCTCGATGGTCTTGATGCAGGCCTGCTCCAGCTTGTCTGCGAAGTTACACAGTTCGGGGATCTGATCCATCTCGCCGCGCTTTCTGAGAGCTCCGGTCCATGCGTAGATGGTAGCAATGGAGTTGGTGGAGGTCTCTTCACCCTTTAAGTGCTTGTAGTAATGACGCTGTACAGTTCCATGAGCAGCCTCATACTCATAAACGCCGCTGGGAGATACCAGAACGGAGGTCATCATGGACAGATCGCCGTAAGCGGTAGCTACCATATCGGACATTACATCACCATCATAATTCTTACATGCCCAGATGAATCCGCCCTCAGAACGGATGACACGAGCTACGGCATCATCGATCAGAGTGTAGAAATATTCGATGCCCAGTTCTTCAAATTTTGCCTTGTACTCGTTATCATAAATCTCCTGGAAAATATCCTTGAAGGTATGATCGTATTTTTTGGAAATGGTGTCCTTGGTGGAGAACCACAGATCCTGCTTCGTATCTACCGCATAGCTGAAGCATGCTCTTGCAAAGCTCTCGATGGATTTATTGGTATTGTGAATACCCTGAATGATACCGGCTCCGTCGAAATTGTGAATTAGCTCACGGGTCTCGGTGCCGTCTGCTGCGGTGAATACCAGCTCTGCCTTACCGGGTCCGGGTACCTTGATCTCTGTATTTTTATAGACATCACCGTAAGCATGACGGGCAATGGTAATGGGCTTGGTCCAGTTCTTTACATAGGGAACGATACCCTTTACCAGGATCGGTGCACGGAATACAGTACCGTCCAAGATGGCACGGATGGTTCCGTTTGGGCTCTTCCACATTTCCTTCAGGTTGTACTCTGTCATTCTGGCAGCGTTGGGGGTAATGGTCGCACATTTTACGGCAACACCGTATTTTAACGTAGCGTTGGCAGAATCCACCGTTACCTGATCGTCTGTCTCATTACGATGTTCCAGTCCCAGATCATAGTACTCTGTCTTCAGATCGATATAGGGCAGTAACAGCTCATCCTTGATCATCTGCCAGAGGATTCTGGTCATTTCGTCTCCGTCCATCTCCACGAGAGGGGTTGTCATTTTGATCTTTTCCATAACGATTTCCTTTCCGGTATTAATTTTCGTTCTATTATATTTTAACGTAATTCGTTCCAACAGGCAACTTATTCCTGACTTCCAGTCTGCTGTGCATAAGCCTCATTCAGACCGTTCTTCACCATGTTCTCATAAGCATTGATCATATGCTGATGTGCCAGTTGCTCTGCCAGATCGGCGTTGCCAGCCTTGATGGCTTCCATGATCTTTTCATGCTCTTCGTTGGACTTTGGACCTCTATTGGCACTGGACAGCGTCTTCTTACGGACACGGAGAACATACTGATGGAAATCCTTCAGCTGATGCTCCAGCATCTTGCTGTCACAGGCTTCGTACAGAATGTCATGGAAACGGTTGTCTAACTCCGCCAGCTGCTCCAGATGCCCTTTTTGGGCATGGAACTTGGACAGATAAACATTCTCCTCCATCTCTTCCATCTGCTCCTTGGTGATATGCTCCGTAGCCCAACGGGCGCACAAACCTTCCAGCAGGGAACGGATCATATAAATATCCTTCACATCCTTCTGGGTAATGCCGGTGACATAGGCACCCTTGTTCGGAATGATCTGGATCAGCCCCTCCAGCTCCAGCTGACGGAATGCCTCTCTGACAGGAGTTCTGCTGACGCCCATCTCCTCACCGATCGCCACTTCCTTCAATTCTTCATGTTCCTGGTATTTTCCGCTTAAAATGTCCTCTCTCAGCTTGTGAAATACCCGTCCCCGCAGGGAGAACTTGTCCGTTACTTCCTGCTTTACATCATACTTACTCACTATAATCCTCGATTCCAGACAACGCTGTTACCGTTGTCATGCTCATTCTATGCTTACTCACCGATCTTCAGATTCTTCTCCAGACAGATCCGGTTGACGCATGCCACGATCTCATCATCCGTAAGTACGGTGACACGACCGCCGGCATATTCTTCGTCTACCCACTTTTTGATCTCTGCTACCAGTTCGGAATTCTTCTGTACCTGCTTGTCTCCCTTTAACTTGTAGTAAGTGTTCAGCCAGTGTGCGATACCTGCCAGACCGGAGGTGTTGGAAATAGCGCACAATACCGGACGGTTCAGGAATTTCTCGGTATCGAAGATATTGTAGATCTCCTCGTTCTTAAGCAGTCCGTCTGCATGGATGCCGGCTCTGGTTACATTAAAGTTCTTGCCCACAAACGGGGTTCTGGGAGGAATCTGATAACCTATTTCTTTCTCATAGTACTCTGCCAGCTCCGTGATCACACGGGTATTCATACCGTTTAAGTCGCCCTTTAACTGTGCATACTCGAATACCATTGCCTCCAAAGGCGTATTACCGGTACGCTCACCGATACCAAACAGGGAAGTGTTGACACCGGAACAGCCATACAGCCATGCCGTGGTAGAGTTGGACACTGCCTTGTAAAAGTCATTATGTCCATGCCACTCGATCAACTCATGAGGCACACCTGCATGGGTATGGATCGCATAGATGATACCCTGTACACTACGGGGAATAACGGCACCGGGATAGTTGACACCGTATCCCATGGTATCGCAGGCACGTACCTTGATGGGAATCTGATACTCCTTCATCAGTTTCATCAGTTCCAGACAGAACGGCACCACATAGCCGTAGATATCCGCTCTGGTGATATCCTCAAGGTGACATCTGGGGCTGATGCCCTCCTCTAAGCAGTCACGGATAACGCTTAAATAGTGATCCATTGCCTGTCTTCTGGTCATTTTTAACTTTAAGAAAATATGATAATCGGAACAGCTTACCAGAATACCGGTCTCCTTCATTCCGATCTCTTTTACTAATTTGAAATCTTCCTTGCTGGCGCGGATCCAGCTGGTCACCTCAGGGAACTTATATCCCCTCTCCATGCACTTATAGACAGCATCTCTGTCCTTTTTGCTGTAGAGGAAAAATTCACTGGCGCGGATCATTCCGTTGGGACCGCCCAGTTCGTGCAGATAATCATAGATCTTCACAATCTGCTCTGTAGTATATGGTGCCCTGGACTGCTGTCCGTCCCTAAAAGTGGTATCTGTGATCCAGATATCCTTCGGCATGTTATGAGGCACGATACGATCATTAAAAGGTATTTTGGGGATTTCGGAATAAGGGAACATATTACGGAACACGTTCGGCTTCTCCACATCATCCAGTATGTACATATGCTCCTCAATCTCCAGAAGGTTGTTCTTCGGATTCATGGAGACCGGACGATTCTGAAATGCATCACTATCTCTCATTGGTATACCTCTCTTCCCTGACATTCGACATCTGCAATATTGTTTTCTATTTTTACTCTGCGCAGTAAAAATACATTTTGCAGTTCTCGTATCATTGTATACAATCATACCATTTGTGTCAATATCTTTAGTATTAATTTTATTGACTTATTTTAATCACATTTTCTATTTTTCCCAGTGATTTTATCATTTTACTTGTTTTCTAATAATCTGCGGACATTGAGCATTCCGAAGCCCTGCTTATTCCAGGGTTCTCCGAGATCCGTAGCTGTCAGCGCTACCCTACGGAGAAATTCTTCATTGGACATTCTCGGATATTTTTGTAGTACCAGTGCTGCCGCTCCGGACACAATGGGGGTTGCCATGGAGGTACCGCTTTTTGCAATATAAGGTTTAAAAATTCTGCCATTTCTATTTTTCCAGAAAGCATTGCAGGACAGGATCCGCGTCCCGGGAGCCACAATATCCGGTTTTCGGATGACGTCGTATTTTCTACCTCTTCCGGAATATGTTTCGCATCGCTTCGGATCATTTTTACAATATCTTCCATCGTGACAACCCACTGTTAACACTTTCCGACTACTTGCCATCTCCGAAATACTCCCATCCTCAGGTCCTGCATTTCCCGCTGCACAGACTACGAGAATATTATGATCCCACAACAATTCCATATACTCCCGCAGTACCTGTTCCTTGTATCGTTCCTTCAATTCACCGATTCCGACAGATATATTTAAGATCCGGATCTGATACCTGTTTTTTACCCGTAGGATCCACTTAAAAGCCTCCTGCATGGAATCACAGGATCCTTCTCCCTTTCCATCCAACACTTTTCCCACGACAAGTTTTGATGCCGGTGCCATTCCCCGAAGCCTTCCACCCGACAATTCTCCGTTTCCGCAAAGGATGCCACATACATGGGTTCCATGTCCGTTATCATCATACGGCAGAGAGCTCTTCTCCACGAAATCACGAAAACATAACAAATGCCCGGCAAGATCCGGATGATATGCGATCCCGGTATCCAATACAGCAACCGTTACAGGCTCTGACCGCCAAGTAACGCTATATATTTGTTCCGGTACCTGTACCTGCTCCCTGACCCTCTGCATCCGTTTTCCTTCCCGGTAAAAATATAGTAAAACCGACATAAGACTTAATCTATCTTATGCCGGTTTCTATTCCGGGTGTCGGTTAAATCACCCCATTATTCATTTATAATCTCTATCCCCTCCGGGAAAGCGTCATTTCCAATATCCGTGACACTCGCCGGCAGATGTACATTTTTCAATTCCGTATGATTTCGGAATGCTTCCTCTGCGATCACGCGAACGCCATCCGGTATCACAATTTCAGGCAGATTCCCTTTATAAGCTACCAGGATGTCCCCACTGATCAGAAAATCATCCATACTGTTCTCTTCAAAATCATCCAGCCACCCGGTATGGGTAAACGCCTTGGCACCAACAGTATTCACCGTGTCCGGCAATATCACGTTATCCAGATTATCACAATGATAAAACGCCGCATAATCAATCACAGTTACACCTTCCGGAATCGTAACGGTCCGGAGAGAACTTCTGGAAAAAGCAAAACGTCCGATCTCTGTAGTACCTTCCGGGATCGTAACTGCGCTGACAGACTGGTTACGATAATACATCCATTCCGGAATCTTGCCGTTCTCTGTCTCAGCTGTGATATCCTGTTCTTCACCGGTCTCCTGTCCCGCTTCCGGTTCCGTATACCCCTGCTGTACTTTTTCCTCACCCGGATGCACCATTACCAAGGCATGATTCCCTACAACAATGGTACTGCCCAGGACATTACCGGGAACCGGTGTTGCAACAGGTGCAGGCGTAGTCGTTGATACAGGTTCTGTCGTTGCCTGTGTATCCGGTCTGCTTACTGCTGTCGGTGTCTGTACAGGAGCTGCCGTCACCAGCGGATCACGGTTTTTCTGCTCCGCAAGTTTTTGGGAAAACTGTGCTGCCACACTTCCCTCGTCCGCATGGATTGTCACATTATCACAGTTTAAGAAAGCATCTTCCGCAATACCGGTCACCGTAGCCGGGATATAAATATCTGTGAGATTAATACATCCCGCAAATGCCTGTGCATCAATACTCTGTACATTTTCCGGAATTGTGATCTGCTTTAAACCCGTACATCCTGCAAACGAATACTCGTCCACTGCAGTCAGACCCTTTCCCAGGACAACCTCTTCCAGATTGTTACATCCCCAAAAAACATAGGCATCCAAACGCTTGACAGATTTCGGAATTACAACGAACTGTACCTTCTGATTGTTCTCAAAGGCACTCTCGCCTACGACTTCCACTGTATCCGGAATCGTGACGCGTTCTTCCGTCCCTCTGTATTTTACCAGTGTACTCCCCTGCGTCTGAAAATCAGAGGCAGACGCTGCCGCATCTGCCTCCGACACAGGAAGATGTGTCAGGATCAATGCGGTAACTGCCAGTGCTATGACAGCCATCCACTTTTTATGATTCATAAACCTTCCCATCCTTTATTTCACACTAGGCTCTGGCTTTCCGCAGAGTCTTTTTGTCCTTCTTCATGAAGAGTACTACCGAAATACATGCAAGTCCCATGGATAGGAACCACTTGGGATGAATGCCGTCTCCGGTCTTAGGTGTGCTGTCTGCGATGGTTCCCGCAGTCAGATTATTCGTATCCACATAGATCACATACGGTGAAAAATGCTCTGCCGTAAAGGTTACGCAAGATACTCCGGATATTGTGGAGAACTTCGGTGACAGTTTGTCCAACTTACTGTTCACTACACCTGCCACTTTGTTATTACCTGCATAGGTAATCAGAGAATCCGGCAGAGGCAATGTAATGCTGATGGACAATCCTGTGGTATCTGTGATCTTTGTATTGCCGGTGGAATCATAGAGACTGATGTCCATGGGGAAATACTTGATAGCACTGATATCACTGCCGTATTCTGCCATCAGAGCCTTAACTACCTCTTCGGAAGCTGCTGCGCTCTCTGTGATCTTAATCACAAAATTATCGGAAGACCCGTTCACTGTTGCGGATACCACTCCGGTATTGGACAGACCGTTTTTATCAATAACAACGGTGGTTCTGCCACCGGATACGGTTCCCGTAGTAGTGCTGCTCGGTCTTCTGTTGGAATTGGAATTCGTAGAATTACCACTTCCGGTAGAAGTACTGGTATTAGAACCGTTTGACTTTGTATAGTTTGCCGTAACCGTTACATTTCCCGCAGGCATGGTGATTACCGTTGCCGATAATACCTTACTCGCTATAGTGGTATTGGATGGATCGATCGTCCAGTTGCTGAACTGCATGCCCTTGGCCGGATCATTTGCAATGATGATCGGCTGGGAACCGGCAGCATAACTTCCGGAACCGGAACCATTCTTAACTGTCAATGTGTACAGTTTTGTTGTGGTGTTAGTCCCGGGCGCCGGTGTTGCTGTCGTTCCCGGTGCCGCTGTGGTGCCGGGAGCAGGTGTTGCCGTCGTTCCCGGTGCAGGTGTTGCTGTGGCGTTCGGATCGTCCTGGCTTCCGGTAATAGCATACTGGGCATAAGTATCCGTATCCTTGGTGATTCCGGTAATGGCAGGTCTCCATCCTGTAAAGGTATAACCGCTTCTGGTAGGGCTCTGTGGTGCAATGGCATCTTCGCCGGACGCTACCTTCTGCACGTACAGCACCGTATCATCGTAATCAATGAAACGTACCGTATATTTGGAAGCATCCGGATCATCTGCTTCATACTGGGCAGTTACCTGCAGATCGGCCTGTACCCCATGATAATCCGGAACCCATCCGGTAAGGGTATATCCCTCTCTGCCTTTAACTTCAGGGGGAACTGCATCTCCCCCTGCTGCTACCGTCTGTGTATCCAGAAGCGTAGAATTCCAATCCCAGAAAGTTACGGTATAGAACAGTTCCAGCGGCTTTGAGGTCGTCATAATACCGTTCTTTGTTGCATAGATATATGCATTACTGCCATCTACGCAGTAGAACTGCAGTGCACTCTTATCGGTGGTTCCACCGAAGGCATCATTATCCAGATAGCTGACACTTTCCGGCACTTCCATGTAGGCAATACTACTGTTCGTAAAGGAATCCTTACTAATGGACTTACAGGTATCCGGCAGATAAACTGCGAACAGCTTCGGAGTATCCATAAAAGCACCTTCCGGAATATCTGTCACAAAGGAGGTACGCAGATCCACGGAACTTACCTTGGTGCCCGCAAATGCTTCCTCAGCAATTCCGGTGACTCCCTCTACTTCCGTAGGAGCTACCACTCCGCTGGCTCTTCCTTCCAGAAATTCAATGATATCTTTCTTCTTTCCGTTTTCCAGACTGTAGATAATAGAATTATCACAGGTGAAATAAGGACTTCCCTGGAAATCCACCGTTGTCAGTTTCTCACAGCCGGTGAAAGGCCGTTTTCCCATTGCTGTTGTGGTGGCAGGTACTGCCACACCGGTCAGATTTGTACATCCCTTAAAAGCATAATCATCAATCTTCGTAGTTCTGTCTTTCAGATAGACACCACTCAGATTCGTACAATCCTTGAAAGTCTCCTTGCCGATCTCCAACAGTCCGTAAGCGGTCAATGTCTTGGTCGTATTGGACGGCAGAGCTTCCGAAGGTTCTGTGGCAGTAAACAGATCTTCTTGAATGGTTTCAATACCGTAAGGTAATTCGATCTGCAGTGCCGCATTGATGATCTCACGTTCATAATCCGTCATAGGTTCTGAATTCGTACCAAGATATTTATCTACCGCAGTCTTAGCCGCCTCCTGGTATTCCAACGTCATATAAGCATAATTGCCTGTGGTATATTTCGAACCGGACTGAATTTCTTTAAACGTAGGATAATCTACCAATTCATTTTTGTCCGTATCCGGGTTATACTTTACTTCCAGATTCTGCGGCCAGCCACTGTAATAGGTAATATAGGTTCTCTCCTGGCTTCCTCTGTTAATATAGCTGTTCGGATCCATTGCATAATTGAACGGTGCCGAATCATCCGAGATAGGGCCTGTAAAATACAATTGCTGTACATCAGTTGCGTTCTTGTTAACGCAATCTGCCTTATGATATTCCACCTCCTGGGTCTTGAATGCATCTGTACCGATACTGGTAATATTGACAGGCTCCTTGAAAATGACATCTTTCAAATTATGGCAGCCTTTAAACGCACTGTCTTCAATCGTAGTAATAGAGGAGGGAATCGTAATTCTCCTCAGATAACAGTTATTACGGAAAATACCGGAGCCGATCACTGTGATCTGGTAAGGTCCGACGGTATCCGGCATGGTAACAGTTTCCAGACCGCTGTCAAATTCACAGTATACCAACTGATTAGAGGAATTCACTCTGTAAACGGCCTTTTTGCCACTTGTTTCCTGAACTGTCAGTTCATACAGATTCTGCTTGGTTCCGTCGGAATTCAGATAACTGAATGCCATATAATTATTCGTCGCACAGGTATGGAACTGGGAGCTGTCAACACTTTCCAGATAAAACTCTGCCGGTACATCCTCTTTGAAGGAATCAAAGGTATATGAAGTATCTACTTCTCCTCCCGTGATCTTCAAAGACGGGTTTGCTGCAGTTACATATTTCAGATTCTCGCATCCCCGGAACTCGGATACATCAATGGATCCGGATGCCGGGCCGCTGGCATTACTGAAAGTTCTGGGGAATGTCACAGATCTTAAATTTGCACATCCTTTAAATACATTTTTCCCAAAATTGTTTAATGCTGTTGCATTATTTGTGGAAGCCATTTCCTCTTCCACAGAGAAACCGTCATTTTCTTCTGCGTTGGACATATTAATGCCTGTCATGGAATAACAGTCTTCAAATACATTATTGCCAATTGTTGTTACATTAATAGGAACCGTAAATTTTTCCATGGACTGGCAGTTGGCAAATGCGAAATCCGAAATCGTTGTCAGATTGCTGATCCTATCCAGATTTACACTGGTCATAGTAAGGCAGTTGGCAAACGCATAATCACCAATAATATTCAGACCATTTCCCAAAGAAATGCTGCTCATACCGGTACAGCCATAAAATGCATATACACCCACTCCTTTTACGCTCTTTCCGATGGTCAATGTGTGAATATTACCATTTCCGGCAAAAATCCCCTTATCACTACTGGTGATCGGTCCTGCAATTTTCCAGGTACCTGCATCTTTTCCGGTTCCTTCCTGCAGATACTGGTTGCCAATATACCATACCTCTGCACCTTTGATACGCTGTTTATTGGAATCTGTCGTTTTCTCATAAACAGGTACAAGATCACCACCGGATACAGTATCCGACTTGTGATAATACAGTTCTTCAGATGATAAATTCTCCCACTGGGCACGGTCTTCATAACGGCAGGGCTGATAAGATGTGCTGATCACAATCTCTGCCCCGGTTTCCGGATCAGTTGTCGTCTGATTCACTGCATAGAACAGGAAATCATTTTCCTTACCTACAGCGACATAACCGCCGTTGGTTCCATCACTGTAAGAATATTTCTTATACGCATCCAGTCCATCAGGAATTACCAGGTTGTTACCTTCCAGATAGCCACCGTTGTATCCCAGGATCACGGCACCCTTATCACTGCCGCCGTCCGTTACATAGGCAAACTGATACTTACCGTCACCGGTGGTATAGATTTCTTCCTTACTGTCCAGATAAGGAATCGACATCTGTTGCAGATAAGATTCCGTAACCACCTTTTCTGTTCCGTCTGCTGCTCGCAGCCCCTCTGTAGGAATTGCCGCTACTACGATCGCTGAGATCAGGAACAATGTTCCCAGGGTTTTCCTTACTGTCTTTTTTAATCTTCTGTTAGTCTTCTTTTTACCCTTAGTCATCCTTTACTCCTTTGTCGTCACCTTTTTGGCAACCACTACGAATCTGCCGTTTTTCTCCTGATAATCACAAGTCGACAGAGTTAAAAGCCGGTCACCGTATTGAGCCGTGACTCCTGTGTCATATAATGACATTTCCTCCATGTCATTCATATAAGAGTCAAATTCCTGCTCACTCTGGGCGTCTATAAACTGATAGTATTTGAATACGATCTCATCTTCACTGTATACCCTTGAACGGAATACATACATGATCTCATACAGACCTTTTTCATAGATGGTATCAAACTGTATGCAGGGATGTTTCTCATAGTAGCTCTGGTCGCTGTATAAGGATAAGCCTCCGAACATCTGCCCGCTTTTCATGTGATGCCCATACAGAATAAGGTTTGTGCTGGGTTTCAGCACATCACAGTCCTTGTCCATGAAAATGGATCCGTTCTTGTCATACTCCTGATTCAGATTGTGATCCAGATAATATTCGTTATCCGTTGTCTGCATAACAGGGTAATCTATATTAGTATCGTCAATTTTTACCCATCCGATTAGTCTTTTGTTCTTATTTAATAAATTTTTATATTCATCCAGCACCGGAGGCGGCGTACTCTGCCCTTCCTCCGCGGTATAATGAATCACCGGAGCAGGTGCATCACTTGCTGTTGGCTCTTTATCTTTCAATTCGCTCAGCTGCTTGTAATTATCAGCAGTACGATAATTGTACCAATTATATACGCCGAAATACCCCAGGCAGACAATGGCTGCCATACCGCAGAAGACTACCAGAAGTTTCCTTCGTTTTTCGCGCTTCTTCAGTTCTTCTTTTACTATTTTATCCAGTTCCTGTTCATCAAACTGCGGTTTGTTCTGTTTCTGTGTGGTCTGCCTACGTTTCGGTGTTTCTTTTTTCTTTACTGGCTTCTTTAAAAGTTCCTTTTTTTTCGTTGCATTGGCTTTGGAAACCGGGGCATCTTTTCGTTCCTGTCTGCGGATTTCTTCTGCCAGCTCCTCCATATAATCCTGTCCCAGGATACTGTGAAATCTGCATTTTCCGCTACGGATCACTTCCAAGAGCTTCTTCTGATCCGACAGGTTCATCTTCTTAGTCTGCATCCGAAGATTTTCAATCACCTGCTGATCCTTCAGAGCGTTCTGGTAATCCGCCTCTGTCCGAAACTGCCGCCCTTCTACGATATATATCTTCTGTGTCATTCAATCTATCCTTAAGTAAATAATAAGATGTCAGGGATAAGTGGGGTAAACTTATATGAATTAAGCCTGCATCATTTTAACTACATATTATCATCTATTACATTTCCATATAGCTATTTTTATTTTACTATATTAGAAAATTATTGCAAGTCTTTTCCGGAAACATTGACAGGCTCCCCCGCATACAATAGAGCATAAATAAAATGTGGAGGCACTAAAAATGAGTGACTTAACTGCTACAAACTGTGGCTGCAATAATAATTCCTGCAGCAACAATAACAACTGTAGTAACGGTATCTTCGGCAACAGCTGCATCTGGATCATCCTTTTACTGTTCTGCGGCGGTGGCTGCGGTAACGGTTGCGGCAACAACAGCTGCGGACTTCTGGGCAATAAAAACAATGGCTGCGGCGGAAATGATTGTTGCGAATGGCTGATCTGGATTCTGCTCCTGTCCTGCTTCTGTGGCGGTGGAAACAACGGCTGTGGAAATTGCGGTTGCTGATTTACCGGACTTTTTACACACGTATGATCGATCATCCCGGGGTGCGGATCTTCCGTACCCCGAATGACTGATTGGCATAAGCCAATTATCCGCTTCATAAGATACTAGTAATTCATTTACTGGAAGGTATTATCTGCATGGATGATAACAGAATCGACAAGGCGGCCGCCTTTGACACTTTATTTACCAACAACCGCATTCAGATTCTGAAAACACTTGCCTATTATATAGATCCGCATCTCCTGAAAGGACTTGCTGTCTACATAAAATTTTTGGAATTGCAATATACGCTGGCACTGTTTAGAAAGCATCCGGAGACTGCTCTGCACAGTTTTCCTCTATCATCCGATGGAAGCAGTCTCGCCGGTGAACTATGCAGTGATCTCATGCCTTTATGCGATGAAACGCAGAAAGCATCCCTGCAGCAGGTCACCCAGATGCTTGACAATATCCATAATTTTCAAGAAATGATGGATATGGCTAAGTCCATGCAGGAGCTGTTCCCGGAAGGTTTCTCCGATCTGGACGGTTGTGATCCGGCTATGTTGTCCGAACTTTTCGCAGCCACTCAAAATCAATCAGGAGGTCAACAAAATGGATTATTCCCAGACTCCCCTCTGGATGCAGGATGATCTTGTGAAGGACATCCCCAGAGAAAAATTAGAATTTCTCTCCACTCTTTTTGCCAAAGGGCATGGCAAATCACAAAAAGAAATGATGTCACTTCTCATGCCTGCCATGCGTAAGGCAAAGCAGGAGCATCTCACTTTTACCCCACAGGAAATGCAGGCTGCCATCACAGCCATCAAAAAATACAGCACCGAAGCAGAGCTGCAGCAGATTCAAAACATTTTAAAAAAAAGCAACGCTCAAAGAAATAACTCCCGGCAGACGTAAGGTCTGTCAGGAGTTATTTTATTTCTCGAAAAATCAGCCAACGCCATTCGCAGAGTCGCGTTATCACGCTTTCCGTCACTACTTAACTACAATGTTGACGATTCTGCCGGGAACGTAGATCTCTTTTACGATGTTGCCGGTCAGCTTGTCTCCCAAAGCTTCTTTTGCCATGGCGATGACATTTTCCTTGGTCTCATCCTTGGAAACATTGATGGTCACACGCATCTTGCCGTTAACCTGAACACCGATCTCGACAACGCTCTCTATGGTCTTCTCTTCCTCGAAATCAGGCCATGCCGCCTGATACAGTCTGCCTTCAAAGCTGGCAGTCTGCCACAATTCCTCGGTGATATGAGGTGCTACGGGGTTAAGCAGAGTAAGCAGTGTCTTGTATTCGCCTCTGGTAATGGCGTTCTTCTTGTAGAACTCGTTGATCAGGGACATCATGGCAGCGATGGCGGTGTTGTACTTCAGGTTCTCGAAATCGCTGCTGACCTTTTTAATGGTCTGGTGCATCTTGGTCTCTAAATCTGCACTATAGCCTTCTTCATCAGTCAGAATATCCTGCAACTTCCATACTCTCTCAAGGAATCTGCGGCATCCCTTTACGCCTTCCTCACTCCAGGAAGCGCTCAGATCAAAGGCACCGATGAACATCTCGTAGGTACGCAGAGTATCTGCACCGTAATCCTGTACGATATCGTCCGGATTTACCACATTGCCACGGGACTTGGACATCTTCTCACCGTTGGATCCCAGGATCATACCGTGGCTGGTTCTCTTCTGGTAAGGTTCGGGAGTAGGTACTACGCCCTGATCATACAGGAACTTATGCCAGAAACGTGAGTACAAAAGATGCAGTGTGGTATGTTCCATACCGCCGTTGTACCAGTCAACAGGCAGCCAGTACTTCAATGCTTCAGGACTTGCCAGTGCCTTGTCATTGTGAGGATCGGTATAACGCAGGTAATACCAGGAAGAACCTGCCCACTGAGGCATGGTATCGGTCTCTCTCTTTGCCGGACCGCCACAGCAGGGACAGGTGGTATTTACCCAGTCAGTCATGGCAGCCAGAGGAGATTCTCCGGTATCGGTAGGCATGTAGCTCTCTACATCGGGTAACTGCAGCGGCAGTTCGCTCTCATCAATGGGAACATATCCGCACTTGTCGCAATGTACGATAGGGATCGGCTCACCCCAGTAACGCTGTCTGGAGAATACCCAGTCTCTTAATTTATAATTGGTCTTACGGTTACCGATGCCCTTCTCTTCCAGATAGTTCATGATCTTCTCTTTGGCTTCTGCCACAGACAGACCGTTCAGAAAATCGGAATTGACCAAAGTACCATCAGCAACATCGGTATATACAGCTTCTTCTACGCTGACAGGGCTTCCGGCTACAACTTCGATAATAGGCATGCCAAACTTTTTAGCGAACTCCCAGTCTCTCTCATCATGGGCAGGTACTGCCATGATAGCGCCGGTACCGTAAGTCATCAATACATAGTCAGATACCCATACAGGGATCTCTTTACCGTTGACGGGATTGGTAGCGGTCAGACCCTGGATGCAGACACCGGTCTTATCCTTTGCCAGCTCGGTACGTTCGAAATCAGACTTCTTCGCAGCCATCTCACGATATGCCACAATATCATCCCAGTTCTTGATCTCGTCCTTGTATTTATCCAGTACAGGATGCTCCGGAGATACTACCATGTAGGTAACGCCGAACAGTGTATCCGGTCTGGTGGTGTAAATGCGCAGCTTCTCGTCTTTTCCGGTGAGTGTAAAGTCTACTTCCGCACCCTGGGACTTACCGATCCAGTTCTTCTGGGAAACCTTGACGCGCTCGATATAATCTACGGTATCCAGTCCCTGGATCAGCTTGTCTGCATATTCAGTGATCTTCAGCATCCACTGGCTCTTGACCTTACGGATGACTTCAGAACCGCAACGCTCGCAGACGCCATTAACTACTTCCTCATTTGCAAGACCTACCTTACAGGAGGTACACCAGTTGATCGGCATCTCTGTCTTGTAAGCCAGTCCTGCCTTGAACAGCTTTAAGAAGATCCACTGGGTCCAGTGATAATACTCGGGATCCGTGGTATTGATCTCTCTGTCCCAGTCAAAGGAATAACCTAAGGAATGCAGCTGATTCTTGAATCTTGCCACGTTATTCTTGGTTACGATCTTCGGATGGATGTGATTTTTAATTGCGTAATTCTCGGTAGGGAGGCCGAATGCATCCCATCCCATAGGATACAGCACGTTGTATCCCTGCATTCTGCGCTTACGTGCTACGATATCCAGTGCGGTATAAGGTCTCGGATGACCTACGTGTAATCCCTGTCCGGAAGGATAAGGGAACTCTACCAGTGCGTAATATTTGGGCTTGGAGAAATCGTCGGAAGTCTTGAATGCTTTTTCGTCATCCCAGACAGTCTGCCATTTTTTCTCTACCTCTCTGTGATTGTAAGGTACTGCCATAATTATTTCCTCCTAAACTATGAGAAGTTTTCTATTTGAATTTACGTTCTCAAGTCGTTAAAAAACTACCGATTATTTTATCGTGTTTTGCCAATACTGTCAAGGACTGCGGCTCTATCCATACATATTTGTACATATTTTCTGTTCTCTGTGCATATCATATATACGAGAGGTGATGAATCATGTTTGCATGGATCACATTACTGATCAATCTGATGCAGCGGTATCGATGAGATATCTGTCTGCATCGAATAAAAGAGACCGGAAATATTCACCGGTCTCTTTTTGTGGATCCTATGTATTCTGTGTATTAATCGTCTGCGTTATTCTCCGCTACTTTCGCTGCTCTGGCTGCCACTTCCTTCTCCTGTACATCGGAAGGTGTCTGCTCATAGCGGGCAAATTCATAGGAATAATCGCCTCTGCCTCCGGTCATGGAACGCAGATCCGTACAATAACCGAATAATCCACTCATAGGAATATCCGCTTCGATGATCTGTCTGCCACCGCTCATGGGGTTCATACCCAGTACGCGACCTCTTCTTTTGTTCAGATCACCCATGATGTCACCGGTGTAAGCATCGGGTACTGTAACTTTCAGGGACATGATAGGCTCTAACAGAACCGGACCCGCTTCCATAACACCCTTCTTGAATGCCTGAATCGCTGCGGTCTTGAATGCCATCTCGGAAGAGTCTACCGGATGGTAAGAGCCATCGTACAATACTGCCTTGACACCAACTACCGGATATGCCGCCAGAGGTCCTCTGCCCACGGACTCCTGAATACCTTTTTCTACTGCAGGGAAGAAGTTTTTCGGTACTGCACCACCTACGACTTCTGTTGCAAATTCATAGGGCTTCGTCAGATCGCCGGAAGGTGAGAAACGCATTTTTACATGACCGTACTGCCCATGTCCGCCGGACTGTTTCTTGTACTTATATTCCACATCAGACTGTTTCTTGATGGTCTCTTTGTATGCGATCTTCGGCCTGGAAAGCTCGATCTCTACTTTGTATTCGTTTAACAGACGGCTGACCACGATATCCAGATGCTGGTCACCCATGCCGTAAAGCAAGGTCTGGCGGTTCTCTGCATCGTTCACTACACGGATGGTCAGATCTTCATGAGTCATCTTCTGCAATGCCTGGGATATCTTATCCACATCCGCCTTGTTCTTCGGCTTATACCGCATGTAGGTATAAGGGGTGGAAATATCGAACTTGCCGTATTTAATAGTCGTTGCCTTTGTCGAGAGACTGTTGCCGGTTCTCGCTGCTGTCAGCTTCGCCAGTGCTCCGATGTCTCCGGCATGCAGTTCACTGACTTCGATAGGCTTATTGCCCTGCAATACATAGATTTTGCCAATCTTCTCTTCAATATCACGATCCACGTTATACAGCAGATCATCCGTTTTCAGTACACCGGAGTTTACCTTGATCAGGGAGTATTTTCCAATGAACGGATCCACGATGGTCTTCCAGATGTAAGCGGATTTAGCCTTTGCGAAATCATAATCCGCATGGTAGATCTCGTTGGTCTTCAGATTGATACCCGCCACTTCTCTGTTCTCAGGGCTGGGCATGTATTTAATAATATCATCTAACAGTGTGTACATACCCTGGCACAGAATGTTAGAACCCATGGTCATAGGAACGATGCTGCCGTCACAGACATTGGTACGGAGTGCTGCACGGATCTCTGCTTCAGAGAAGGTCTCTCCGCCAAAATACCGCTCCATGAATTCTTCACTGGTCTCGGCTACAGCTTCCATTAGGGTATCACGGCAGATCTGCAGGTTCGCCCGGCTGTAATCCGGTACATCGCAGGGAACAACTTCCTTCCCCTCCCAGCGGTTACCGCTCTCGGTGATAACATTGATGTATCCTACAAATTTCTCGTTTTCACGGATAGGCAGATGAAACGGTGCCATCTTCTTGCCGTACAGGTTGGTCATATCTTCCACTACCTGACGAAAAGAAGCGTTATCCACGTCCATGTTGGAAACATAGATGAAACGGGGCAGCTTGTATTTTTCGCAAAGCTCCCATGCCTTCTGGGTGCCGACTTCAATGCCGGACTTGCCGTTAACTACGATGATAGCTGCTCCTGCGGCACTGACTGCCTCTTCCACTTCTCCCACGAAATCAAAATAACCCGGTGTATCAATAATATTGATCTTGTATCCTTCCCACTCAATGGGGATCACGGAGGTACTGATAGAGAAATGACGTTTCTGTTCTTCTTTACTGTAATCGCTGAGGGTATTGCCGTCATCTACCTTGCCCATACGAGAGGTGATACCGGACAGATAACCAAAGGCTTCTGCAAGACTGGTCTTGCCACTGCCGCCATGGCCCAGTAATACTACGTTGCGGATCTTGTCTGTTGTGTAAATATTCATATCCCATCCTCCATTTATTCTGCATTTTGGGTATTTTGTCCAGCCGTTGGATTGGATTTTTAACCCCTTACGTGTATTTTACTAAATATATACTGCTATTACAAGTAAATATTGTTAATTATTTCATATTTTTATAAGTTGTCAGAACTTTGCGATATGAACAGTTGCACAAGACAAGTAAATTGAAAGTTACGAGCCATGCAAAGTCCAAACAGAAACAGCGATCTGGGAGCTTGCTCACAAGTCGCTGTTTTTGTTATGGGCTTTAGCCTGTTGAGTGCATCGGAGTTTCTCCAAACGGAGAAATGGAG
>ERZ859923.520-NODE-520-length-22696-cov-2.126099_pt1 | contig 22696 bp, 22 predicted proteins | sample MGYA00510116_ERZ859923 | MGnify/ENA primary metagenome ERZ859923 (study PRJEB30046, sample SAMN00715168) | human gut metagenome | study: EMG produced TPA metagenomics assembly of the A metagenome-wide association study of gut microbiota in type 2... | reverse complement strand
TATCTTCATCTTCCGGTATTAAATGGGAATATTTATTTAATGTAGTAGATAAGTCTTTATGACCTAATCTTTTGCTAATAACAGTTAATGGAACACCTTTGGAAATTAGTAAAGATGCATGACTATGTCTAAAATCGTGTATTCTTATTTGTTTAATATTAGATAATTTACAATAATTATCTTTTTTTGTTGCGATAGTTGTTCGCGCTAATGGTTTAATACCACCAAAAACAAACCATTCATTATTAAAACCAACAAAACCTTTATAATATTCTTTTAAATCGTTAAGAATTTTTATAGTATAATCATCTAATTGTATTTTTCTAATAGATGATTTAGTTTTAGGTGTTTGTATTATATAGTTTTCCCCAATATTTCCCCTAGAAATTGTTTTATTAATATCTATATAATTATCTTTAATGTCATTCCAATTAAGTGCTATACATTCGCCTAATCTTGCACCGGTAAAATATAAAGTTATAAATAAAGAACGATATTCTATTTCTTTAATATTTTCTATAAATTTAGAAAATTCTTCATAAGTCCAAAAGTCTACTTTTGGCATATAATTATTTTTAGAAAAATTGCCGACTTTACTAGCAATATTTTTCTCTAAATCATAAAAGTCCATAGCATAATTTAAAATATTAACCATGCAAATATGAATACTTGAATTATATTTATAAGAAAACCCTTTTTTCAAAATTTTTTCTTTCCATTCAATATAAGTTTTATTATCTATTTTATTAATTTTAAAATCTTTAAAGTAGGGTAATAAATGATTAACAATAATGTTTTGATTAGTAACAAAAGATTTAGGCTTTAAAGTTTGCTTCTTATGCTTTAGATAAATCTCACATAATTCTTGAAATGTTATGTTACTATCAATATCATGTTCTTTGTTTTTTAATAGGAAAAGTTGTTCTTCGTTTTTTGCTTCGCCTTTAGTTTTAAAGCCACTTCTACATTTTTGCTTTCTATTACCGAATTTATCTTCAATATATATTCTAAAATACCATGTCCCCCTTTTTTTATCTTTGTATATTGCCATAAAATCACCGCCTTATAATTAAAGTAATGGGTTGATAAGGCATAAACACAATAGTGTTTACACCTTTAAACATTATACTTTTTATTCATGTCAACTACGAAGCCGGCATATACTCAAACTTTAACAAGTTTTCCGTTATTCCGTTTCTGCATTGACATATTACATAATGTTTTAGTATTCGCTATGAATGTAATTTTTCGTAAGTTAAAATATATTTTGTTTGTATAATATCGCCTTGTTCATCATCTAAACCTAAGTAAATATTAATATCATTAATTAATGCTTGAATACGAGCTTGAAAGTCCGTAAGCTGTGGAACATTATAATAATTTAAACACCTTAAAGAATTAGCAATAATGTATAAATTCATTTCATATTCATTCCACGATAATTCCACCTTTTTTCTTTCTATCATTTTTTTGTCAAATTGTCTTTTAAACATAAATACTCCTTTATATTTTTAATAGTTTTTCATTTTGAGCCATAGAAACGATATGATTAATATCAATATTAAAATAGTTAATAACACTAGTCATAGGTACTAATTTACTTTTACTACATGGTAATTTTTTCCCGTTTTTAGTAATGTCAGAAACAATAATATCGCGAATTTGTGAAGCACTATCGCGACCACATGAAGCGATTTTTTTTATGTCGTTAACATCAGCCCATTGTTTTGATATGATACTTAATAATTCTAAATTAGTCATCATATTCCTCCTTTCTTCTACTGACTTCAGTCATCAATCAAATCATAACACTTTTGCTGACTTAAGTCAAGAAAAAAGATATAGATTTATAAAAGAAGTTGTGTTATAATTTAGTTGCAAGGGAAGATGTTATGAAAAAGTTAAGTGATTTAATTAAAGAAAATAGAAGTAAATTAGGTATATCACAAAGAGAGCTAGCAAAAAGAATAAATGTAAACGATTCTTATATTGCTAAAATTGAAAGTGATATTACTAAAAAGCCAAGTGTACCAGTTTTAGTTGATTTATCTAAAGAATTAAAAATAAATGTTTTTGAATTATTAGAAAAAGCAGGATATTCACGAAATGAAATAGATAATATATTTAATATAAGTTCAAATCAATATAGTTATTTAAGCGAATTAGGAAATATTGATAAGAAAATTTTAAATGAATGCGTTTTTCATTATGATGAATTTGAAAGAGATTTTTTAGATATAGTGAAAATTTTAAAATTATATAAAGAGGGCGAAATTGATACGCATGACGCAGTTGAATTGATTAATGCTTGTGAAAAATTTTATTTAAATAACGATATAATAGTTTATCCATCACAAAGTGGAGATATAGAAATAGATTATTTTTCATAAAAATTCTTGAAATTCTATTAATTCTTCATTATAAGTACTTTTATAAATATTATTATATATTTCCGTTTTATTTTTAATAATATTCATATAAAATTCTAAATGTTTTTGATTATTTAAATCTAAATAACTTATTTTAGGTTTTTCAAGATTTCTAGAAAATAAATATCTATGATGATTATATAATCGGTTATCAATATCTTTAGTCATATATTTACTGATATACCCGATTATTTTTTTTATATCTTTATATAGATTATCAACCTTAGTAAAACCCTCGTTCCAATATTTTATATGTTTAAATTTTTTATTATCTTCTTGTGCGAATATAAACCTTTCATCATCAATACTAATATTGGTAAGTAAATGATAATGTACTGCACCACGTTTTTGAAATTCAGGAATACATATATATTTAAAATTTTTGAATACTCTTCTAATTTTATCAATAAAGTATTTTAATCTTTTATTAGCATAATTTATATCAATAATATTTTCTTCAAATGTTAGTGTTATAAAAGTTCGCCACTCATTACTATTTGCTTTCGCAAGTCTCTGACACTCAAGCTTACTACGATTTATGTTTTTAAATTCAATTTTACTTTCCTTTTGTTTGTTGGTAGTATTTGTTTTATCAATTTTAAATAAATTGTCGGTGTCTATATTGTTAATTTTTTTATCTTCATTAGTTTTTTCTATGTCTTTAATTTTTTTTACTTTCTCATCTTGAAAAGAATATACTTGAATATAATCGCCACAACTTATTAATTTGACATTATACGTCTCTGTATCTGTCGCTAAAATGAGACTACTATCAAGTAATAAGTCTAAAACCTCGCGTTTGCTCGGGTGCTCGCACCGAGCACACCCGACCAAACTCGCGCCGTTTTTACTATTCATAAATGTTTTCCTTTCTCTTAAAATTCTCTTAAAATTTTAAGAAAGATTAAAAACAATAGTATTTGTTAGAGCTAAAAAGTCTTAAAATGTAAGGAAAAGATTTTATTAGAAATATTTTCATCAAATCCGGCCTTAGGCACCATTGACGAATCTGTTCGAACTATTCGAACTTTGATATATAGAATCAATCAGAAATGATTGATTTTTTCTTTTTATGAAAAAGTCAACCTAAAAGAAAGGTTGGTGTCTATGATAAATATTATCAAGAAAGAAATTGATGTAGAAGAATCATTAAAAAAAAGATTAGAAATTATATGTGATTTTTGTAATACTACTCCAACTATTATAAATGGTAGTATTAGAAAAGTAGATAAGACTAATTTATCTTATATTGAGCCACATAAAATAATAATCAATAATAATGTATTTCTTGCTTTTAACTACTCTAATGAAATCTATATCAATAATTTAAGTAGAAAAATTAAGATAAATGAACTTGAAAACTACATTAAAAGCCAAAACTAAGGGTGTTTAGTCCTTAAACACTAGACAAATCAAATAAAATGATGTATTATATTCGTCAATAAATGACAAGCAGTATCGTCTTTATTTAGGGGAAAGAGAGGTACTTCTATGATTAAACAATTTATATACGAATTATCAAATGAATTAAATGTCTTATTTGAGGAGTCAAAATATTAGTTTTGGTGCTAGTAGTTTTGACTCCTCTTTTTTTGAAAATTTAGAAAAAGGAAGATGATAAAAATGTATGATAATATTAAAAAAATAGCAGGTCTTTATATTCGTGTATCTACTGAAGACCAAGCACGTGAGGGTTTTAGTTTACCAGAACAAGAAAAGCGTTTAAGGGCTATGTGTGAGTTTAAAGGTTATGAAGTATATAAAGTATATGAGGACGCAGGAATAAGTGCTAAAACGGGTAATAAACGTCCTGCATTTGATGAATTGTTACAAGATATAAAAGATAAGAAATGTAATACTATTGTTGTTTTAAAATTAGATAGACTTACTCGTTCAGTTGCAGATTGGGAAAAGATATTAACTTTTCTTGAAGAAAATGAAGCATTTCTAGATTGTGCTAATGATGATATAAATACAACTAATGCTAATGGTAAAATGATTTCAAGAATTTTAACAAGTGTATCACAACAAGAAATAGAAAGAACAAGTGAAAGAACTAAAATAGGTTTAGCAGGAGCTATTAAAGTTGGTCATATACCACATCAAGCCCCTTTAGGTTATAAAAGAGTTGATAAAAAACTAATACCTGATATTGCTACTAAAGATATAGTTATTAGAATATTTGAAATGTATCACAATGGTTTATCTTATAAAAAGATAAGTAATATCTTAAATGAAGAAAAAGTGTTAGGTAAAACTAATTGGAGAGATTCTACTATTGTTGGAATATTAGAAAACGAAATATATAAAGGCGATTTCGTGCATGGTAAAAGAACAAAACACCCTACTTATTATAGTGATGTAGTTGAGCCAATTATTTCAAAAGAAATGTGGGAAGAATGCCAAGTGCAAAAGAAAAAGAATTCCCGTAGTTATCAAAGAACTCTTAACTATTTATTTTTACAAAAACTTAAATGTCCTAAATGCTCTAGAATCTTAGGTGGTAAAGCGACAACAAAGAAAAATGGTAATTCATACTTTTACTATTATTGTAATGATTGTAAATTAACTATTAAAGAAAATAGTGTAGAAACATTTATAAGTGAATTTATTGATGACATTGTAGATTATGATAGTGTTGTTAATCAATTCTTTCTACCTATGATTAAACAAAAGGTTGAAAATCCTAAAGAAGATATCGAAGAAGAAATCAAAAAACAAAAAGATAAATTTAAACGAATTAGAGAAGCATACATCAATGAAGTATTTACTCTTGAAGAATATGATTTAGAACGAAAGAAAGTTGAAAACACCCTTGAAGAACTAGAAACAAAATTGACTGAAACTGAAATATGTGATGAATTAAAATTTACACCTGAAGATATTTTAATTAAACGAGATATTGATTTTATCAATTCTATCAAATACCCACAAAAGTATAAAGAATATAATAAACGTTGGAAAGATTTTACAAGAGAAGAAAAATCAAACTTAATAATGAGTTATGTTGATGAAATTACTTTAACTGAATCAAGTAGTAATAAATGTAAAGTTGAATACGTTAAGTTTAGAGAAAGTATAGCAAATCCTTGTAATGAACTTTATGATAAAGGTTATATTGATAGAACTGACTATGCTTTATTTGGAAATATGGTAGGAACATTAAGATATAGTGAATATCGTGATGTTGAAGAAGTATGGCAACATATTTTAAGATTAAGAGAATTCTATGATGTAGGTTTTTATGAGGCAACTTATAATGTAGAAGATAAAATATTCCATTTTAATTTTGATTATGGAAATATTGATATTGTAAGAGTATTCCCAATGGAAGATTATCGTAATACAGATCCTGATAGAAAATTAAAAGAATATGATTTAGGAATTTTATATATCAAAAAAGATGATGGAACACTTTTAGAAGATGAAGAAGCAGTCTTTAAATATATCCCTGATAAAACTGATGGCGTTCTTACGAGAGAAGTAAAACCTACTTTAGTTAAACCTGCAAATGTAATGGGATTAGAAGAAATGTATGAGGAATATGATGAAGAAGAAACTGACGAAGTAGTTTCTTCATAAAATAATAAAATGTGTGGCACGTTATGAAAATACGAAGTATTTTTGTAAGTGGCGATAACATTTTATACAAAAGAAAATGTTTTATGAATATAAAATATTTTCATTAACTCAATATGTAGTATTAAAAATATGCAGTGCATAATTTTAAACGAAATATTGTAAAGGGTTCTAGGTACTCCTAGCCCACGAGGTTATTTTGATGCTTGCGTCAAAATACCTAGGGGGTTAAATATTTTGTCATAACAAAATATACTCTCAAAAACCAAGTTTTAACTACTAACCAAAGTATAAATAATAAAGGAGCGTGATTATTATAGAATTAGCATATTCATTTCATTTGGGTAGTGATAAGAACAAGAAAAATAGTAGTAAAGCAAGTGCGAAATCAAATGTAAGTGGAACAACATCTAAAAGCAACAATGCAATACAAAATACGGGTGGACTAGCAAAAGTAGATAATCATAATTATAGAAAGTATGATAATAAACAAGAAGATATTTTAATTATTAGGGGTACTTCTTCTCTAGTTGATGATGTTAAGAAACTTTATATTGAAGAATTTGAAGAAGCAAAAGAAGAATATAATTCTAAACAAACAAGAGAAAACAGAAAAATAAAAGATTACTTTACTCACGTTAGTAATAACTCTAAAAATGATTTAGCTTGCGAAATTATTATTGAACTTGGAAATAAAAAATATTGGGATACTAAAGATTTAAAATTTAAGAAAAAAATGACAAATGTTTTTAAAGAGCAAGTCACTGATTTAGAAACAATACTACCAAATTTTAAAGTAGCAAGTGCAATTATTCATTATGACGAAACAAGTCCACATCTTCATATTGTAGGTGTACCTATTAAAGTTGGTGGTAAAAATGGTATGAGTAAACAAGTTGGTAAAAGTGATGTTTTTACAAAAGAATCACTTCGTAAATTACAAGATAAAATGAGAATTTTATGTATTGAATCATTTAATAAAGAATATAATCTTACTAACTCTTTAAAGAAAAAACAAAAAGGTAGAAATAGAGATTATCATATAACTGAAATGGATAATTATATGGAAATGAAAGAACAACTAGAAAAGAATCAAGAAAATTTAGAAAAAGCAAATAAAAAATCTCTCGAGCTAGATAATAAGTCAAAAGAAGTTAAAGAAATAATAAATGATTTAAAACCAACACTAATTAAGAAAGATAATTATATTTTAAAACAAGAAGATAAAGATAAACTTGAAAGTTATATCAATCAAATTGATAAAACAAATGATGAATATAAAAATATTCAAACTTTATCTATTACTCTTAATAATGTAGATAATCAAATAAAGGAAAATCAAAAAGAAATACAAACACTTACTGAAAATAATGAAGCATTACAATTAAGAGTCGATACACTAATTAAAAATAATAAAGTTAAAGATAAACAAATCAAAGATCTAAAAGAAGAAAATCTTTCTTTAAGACAATCTCTATCCTTTTGGAAAGATAAATTCCTAAAAGTTATTTCATTTATCAAAGATAAATTATTTAGAAAAGAAAAAGAACGAGAAAAATATATGGACGTTGCAGAAGATTTATATTCAAAGAAAATCATAGAAGAAGATACATTTGAGGATTTACAAGATACTTATGAATTTAGTAAAAATCATGATTATGAAAGAGATAAAGATGATTTTGAAATGGAAATATAATCTAATTATTAATAATAAATTAAAAATTTCTTTAAAATATGCTATAATATAGTTATATGAGGAGGATGATTAAAATGTTAGCAAAAAAAGAAATAACAATAAATGGTGAAAAATGGATTGCTGATTTTGAAACAGGAACTGTTTATAAGAATGTAACTATGATACCTAATGGAACAGGACTTTTACCAATGTCGGGTAGATATGGAGATTATCCATTTAGCGAATTTAGAGGTGCATTATATTTTGAAACAGGAAATAATTTTTATAAAATTATTGGTGATGAAGTACTAGAAGTTAGCGAAGAAGAATATAAAGAAATTAAAAATTATAGAATTTTAAAGAAAAATGATCCTTCTACGTTAAGAATTGTTTCTACTCATGTTATATCAATAGTAATTGCTGATATTATGGATAAAAAATTCAATTTAAGAATATCCGTACCTGTTGAAAATTCAAATATTGTAAATATTTTTTCGAAAAATTTTACTCCTGAAATCAAAAGTCATATTAAAAGGATTGCTACAGGAGTAATTGCAATGTTACCAATTCAAGTAAATAGAAAAACTATGAAACAACAAATTCGAGATATTTATAAAAATATAGTTCAGGAAGATGAGGATTTCTTTAATGTTTTAATTGATAACATTTACTTAAACGACAAGCAAAAATTTGATTATTTATCAGAAGATATAATCAAAAGTCGTAATTCAAGAAAAAAAATAACAGAAGATATTACTGAGGATAGTCAATTATCACAAGAAGAAATAGTTGAGCAAAAGGGAAAATTAAAATAAAATAGCGATTATAAATTGCTATTTTTTTAAAAGTCTGTTAAAATTAATATAGAGATTGATTCTAATATCAATCGTCTTTGAGAGAAAGTTGTAGATTACTACGACACTCGCACCATTGAAAAAATCTGGTTGAACATTGTTCAACTTAACTAATAAATATCAATTCTAGAAATAGAGTTGATTTTTTGTTTGTAAAAAGAAATGGAATCTAGAAGAAGATTTATTTAATAAAAAAGAATTTGAAAAAGCAATTCGACATTTTAATGATGAAATGGTTGAAGCAACTAAAGAATTTTATAAAACTAAAAAAGACAATGTCTTATCACCATAATATAAAATATGAGATAAAATAATTAATTAAGGAATTTTATTCAAAAGATAGAAAGGATGTGAATCATGAATAAAGATAGTATTAAAACTGAAATAATCGTAAAAGAACAAAAAATTAATGTATTAAGAATTGATAATAAAGAATTTATATCTCTTACTGACTTAGCTAGATATGTAAATCCTGAAGAACCTAAAATTCCTATTTATGCTTGGATGAGAAACAAAGATGTTATTGCTTATTTAGGATTATGGGAACAACTTAATAATGAAAATTTCAAAGGTCACGAATTCGAGACCTTTGAGAATGACGCCGGTAAAAATAGTTTTTATATGTCTCCTCAAAAATGGATTAAAGAAACTAATGCTGTTGGTATTATTTCAAAATCTGGTAATAATGGTGGAACTTATGCTAGAAGCGATATTGCCTTGGAATTTGCTAGTTGGTTAAGTCCTGAATTTAAATTATATGTTATTCAAGAATTTGAAAGATTAAAGAAAAATGAAGCATATCAAAACAAAATTGATTGGCATGCTAATAGGATTCTAGCAAAAGTTAGTTATGTAGTGCATACTGATGCTATTAAAAGTATAATTGTTCCCACTTTAACTGAAAAACAAAAGAAATTTGTATATGCAGAAGAAGCTGATGTTTTAAATGTAGCATTATTTGGTATAACTGCTAAAGAATGGCGAGAAAGTAATCCTAATATAGCTGATAAAGGTAATATCAGGGATTATACTGATTTACTTCATTTAGTTATATTAAATAATCTTGAAAATATTAATGCTGAATTAATTGAAATGAAAATACCTCAAAATGAAAGACTTGTTAGATTAAATAATATTGCTAGGAAACAAATGGAACTATTAAAGAATAATAAATCATTTAGTAATCTTGGGTATATAGAAAACAAAGTTAATAATAAGCAAGAATTACCTATATAAAAAAACGATTCACTGAAAATACCTCAAAATGTTACTTATTAATAAAAGAATTGTAATTAATTTTTTTTGAATGTTATATATATCTATGTAAAGAAAATCTAACATTTCTGATTATGATATATTCCTATTACTGGCACAGTCTTTTACAGATAAAACATTTGGTATTTTTAAGCTTTTTTTGTTGCTATTATTTATTCTTAAAATTCTCTTATTTTAGAAATTTTTATTTAATTTAAATTATAGTTGACTTTAAAACACTTTTAGAATATTATAATATAACTGATTAGATGAAGGAAGTATATTATGAATAAAATAAATTATAATGATATAGATTTTAGTTTATTAAAGAAAAGTGAAATACAGGGAACTACAAGTACTGTGTACGAAAATGGAGATGAATGTATAAAGATAATAAATGGTTTATTTCCGTATGAAAAAAGAGATTTGTATAAAAAATTTCTTGAAATGGATGGAATTAAAATAAATGGAGTATTATTGCCTACTGGTTTAATTATTAAAGATAATAATTTATACGGTTATACTATGAATAATTTTAAAAATTCAATCAATTTAAATGATTATTTTGATAAAAAGATAGACTATGCCATTTTATTTGATATAATAAAAAGGGTTAGTGTAATTTTAAAAGAAATACACAATAATCAGATAATATATGAAGATTTGTCTTTTGATAATATTTTAATAGATGATTCTTTTAATATTATGTTTAGCGATATAGATGGCTGTACTTATAAAAATTATAGTTCGCCTTTTATATCATATATATTAAATAATTATATATCTAATTATAGAGGTGAAGATATTCATATATCTAAAAACTTAGATAGAATTTCTATGATGCTATCTATGATTTATTTAGTTTATAAAGAAGAAATTAAATATTTAGATGTTAATTATTGTGAACATATATCAAAAGATATTAAAACATTACAAAATTTAAAAAAATATGTTAAAATATTTATAGATAAAAAAAGTGATATATCAAATATCCCATATTTAGATGAAATAATAGATGATTTTGATTGTATAAGTGATACTAAAAAATTAGTGCTTAAATAACTATTAATAGGAGAAAGTATGAAGAATGGAAAATTAATTGTAATTGAAGGATCATGTGATGGTATTGGTAAAACAACACAATATAATTTGTTAAAAGAACATCTTTTAAAAGATAATGAAAAAATTTTTATTCACCATTTTCCTTCTTATGGCACTTCTCAAGGCGCTTTGGTTGAATCATATTTAAGTGGAGAATTTGGTAAACCAAGTGAGATATCTCCATATTTTGTAAATAGTTTATATGCCGTTGATAGAGCAGTTACATGGCAGTTAGAATTAAAAGAAAACTATGATGATGGTAAGATTATTTTACTTGATAGATATACTACCTCTAGTTTAATTTATCAATCTGCATTAATTGATGATATAGAAGAAAAGAAAAAATTTATAGATTATGTAATAGATTTTGAATATAATAAACTTGGTATTAAAAAACCTGATCATGTCATATTTTTATTCGCACCTTTTGATTTAGTTACAAAAATTAGAAATTTAAGAAATGCAAATGATGGTATTATTAATGATATCCATGAAAGGGATTTAGAATTTATGAGGAAAGTTTACGAGAATTCTTTATTTGTTGCTGATTATCTTTGCTGGGATAAAATAGAGTGTAATATTAAAGATGAAATGAAAAGTCCAAGTGATATTCATGATGAAATATATAAATTAATAAAAGAAAAATAATATTGTAATTTTAATGAATTGAATAAAATTTGAAAATTTTTGATAATAAATTAATATTAATTTTTATAATTGAATATTATTTAATATAAAAAAGTATTGACTTTGATAAAAAGTATGTGATATAATTTATTCGTTCATTAAAAAAGCGTGGAGAAATACCCAAGTCTGGTTGAAGGGACTGGTCTTGAAAACCAGGAGGTCGCGAAAGTGGCGCAGGGGTTCGAATCCCTTTTCCTCCGCCACTTTTATTATTTATATGATATCGCGGGATGGAGCAGTTGGTAGCTCGTTGGGCTCATAACCCAGAGGTCGGAGGTTCGAGTCCTCCTCCCGCAACCATGGTTCCGTGGTGTAGTGGTTATCACGTCTGCCTGTCACGCAGAAGATCGCGAGTTCGAACCTCGTCGGAACCGCCATTTAATTTGGCTTCATAGCTCAGTCGGTAGAGCAAAGGACTGAAAATCCTTGTGTCGGTGGTTCGATTCCACCTGGAACCACCATTAGTATGTAAATATTGATTATAAAATTGTTTGATAAAAACTGTGATCAATTGTCTTGACTTAATGTCAAGTAATGTTGGTAAAATTGTAAACTAGTGTAAATTAATTGTAGAAGAGGGCCAGAAATAGTCTTCTTTTTTTGTATATAAGAAAGTGCGTTCGAATTGCTATTAAATAAAAAATAGACTTAATAAAATTAAGGTTATACTAAGAATCAAAGCCAAAGTTTAAATTTTTCAAATCAAGAGGAAGTATGTACCACCATAGTAAGAATTTATAAATTGCATAATTTAAACAAAAATGATGAAGCTTTAATATTTTTTTCAACATTTAAGAATACAACATCTCTAATATTAAGATTAAGATAAATATTTAAAAAACAGTCTACTAGCCTTGAAAATTTCTTTAATAGGAAAAGTAATTTTTCTATTTTCAATCTTATCTTTATATTCAATAAAATTACTATCTTTTTCAGTACATAAAGTCATCGTCATATTACGATAAATAGTTTATTACAAAGGAAAACAACCACAAAGTGGTTGGCTAATGAAATTTATTTCATCTTACACTAAATTACTACAGTTAAGAAAATTTCTATAAAATTACACTTTTCTTTTAAATTAATGGACACTAATTTTGTAAAAATGTGTCTATATTGTAATTTTATTCTATTTTTTTCAAAATATATGATATAATGAATATGGGCGATATGTATGTTTAGAAATAAAATTATACTAGTGACAGGTGGTACAAGAGGTATAGGATATTCTATAGTAGAAAACTTTTTGAAGGAAGAAGCTATAGTTGTCTTATTTGGCTCTAAAGAGGAGAGCGTTTTGAAAGCTCTTAACTCTTTACAGAAAATCAATTCTTCATATAGGGTAGAAGGTTATGCCATGAATTTGGCAAATTTACAGGAAGTAGAAAAAGTTGTAGGTAATTTGGCACAAAAGTATGGAAAGATAGATATTTTAGTTAATAATGCTGGTGTATCTTCTAGTACACCACTCGTCAAATATACGTCAGAGGAATGTAATAATATTATTGATGTTAATATTAAAGGCCTTTTTAATGCTTCTAAGTCCGTAGTTCCTTATATGACTGGCAATAACCCTTCTATTGTGAATATTAGCTCTATGGTTAGCTTTTATGGTCAACCAAGTGGCTGTTTGTATCCTATGAGTAAATTTGCAGTTAATGGTATTACTAAGAGCTTGGCTAGAGAACTTGGGAAAAATAAAATTCGAGTTAATGCCGTTGCTCCAGGAATAACTAACACTGATATGGTAAAAAAATTACCAGATGAAATGATTAAACCATTAATTAGCATGATACCTCTAGGAAGAATTGGTGAGCCTGATGATATAGCTAATGCAGTATTATTCTTAGCAAGTGATAAGGCAAGTTATATCACAGGTACTATCCTTCAAGTGGATGGAGCAATGATAAGCTAGAAGTTATGTTATCCTTTACCTTACCTATAGTAATTAGGTAATTTGGAAAAGATGTTGAATTATTATTTAAAAAAGTATGAATCTTTGATGGACTTGATATTTTTTTAAAATAAATTTCGGCATCTTTTCTTTTTATTTTTAGTGCTTTTTTACTATTATTAGTTATTAAGTATCTCGGATAATTATTACTTTTTAGAAGCGCATAGACTAATTTGGCTTTAGTTTCAAGCGAAAATGATATATTATTGTATTTTTGAATTTCTACTATAATTAAATCAATAAAAATTTTGTTCTTTTTCTTTTGATTAATAAGTTCAAAAAGGATATTCTTTTGATAGTTTCCAATTTTTTCCAATAAATCGGTTAACATATATATATTTTTCCATTTTTTAATAATTTCGCTAAAAGTTAAATTGTTAAAAAATTTTAAATTATTTTTGTTGTTAATTGCTATTATTACATTGTCTTTTGTCATAGTAAGAACAAATTTAAAGCCAGTTATGTATTTGTTTGTTAAAAGAAGATTGTTATTTTCATCAAGACCACCATCAATTATAATTTTCATTAAGCCTCCTTATCATATTTTATGCTTTTTCATCTTCAAAAAGACTTAAAAATATGATATAATATCAGGCAGAAGAAGAGGTGGTAGTTGTGGCATTAAAAGATGTTAGAGGAATAGGACCAAGGTCCTTGAATCTTCTTAATAAATTGGGTATTATTACAGTTGATGATTTAGTAACGCATTATCCTTTTCGATATGATATCTTAAAAAGAGGTTCACTTACTGATACTATAGATGGTGATCATATTATAATAGATGGCAGAATAGAAAGTAGTCCGATTTTAGTTAGATTTAAAGCAGGACTTAATAAGATGAATTTTCGTCTTGTTACAGCGTCTGGTGTGGTTGGTATTTCTATATTTAATAGGGCGTTTTTAAAAAGTCATTTAGTTGTAGGTACGGGGGTTACAGTAATAGGAAAATTTGACAAAAAGAAAAATGTTATAACAGCATCGGATATCAAATTGGAAACATTATCGGCTAAGATTAAAATTGAACCAATTTATCATTTGACCAATGGCTTAACTAATAAAAATATGTCAACATATATAAATATGGCTCTACTTGGAAACTATAAAGAAATAACTGACTTTATTCCTACAGAATATCAAGAAAAATATAATTTTGTTAATAAAAGAACTGCTTTGAATATAGTTCATAATCCTCCTTCAATAGAAAAATTGGAAGAGGCAAAAAATAGACTTAAATATGAAGAATTGTTTTCTTTTATGTTTAAAATTAATTACTTAAAATTAGAAAATAAGAAAAAAGATTCTGGTATTAAAAAGGCGATAGATGATTCTAAAATAAATCAGTTTATTAAGGCACTACCGTTTGAATTAACTTCTGATCAAAAGACAGCTGTTAATGATATATTAAATGATTTAAGGGGAGAAGGAAAAATGAATCGACTTCTTCAAGGTGATGTAGGTAGTGGTAAGACAATAGTTGCCTTTTTGGCAATTTATGCTAATTATTTAGCTGGATATCAAAGTGCTTTGATGGTTCCAACAGAAATACTTGCTGTTCAGCATTTTAATAATATGAATAATCTGTTAAAAAATACAGGGTTACGCATTTCACTTTTAACAGGTTCTACTCCTAAAAAGGAAAAAGAAAAGATTTTGTTTAGTCTTGCTCAAAATGATATAGATGTCGTAATTGGAACACATTCATTGATTCAAGAAGAAGTTGAATATTTTAATCTTGGTCTTGTAATTACAGATGAACAGCATAGATTTGGAGTTAATCAACGCGCCAATTTACAAAATAAAGGTAAAAGGCCGGATACTCTTTATATGAGTGCTACTCCAATTCCAAGAACTTATGCTTTAACCATTTTTGGAGATATGGATGTATCTACTATAAAAACTAGACCGAAGGGAAGAAAAAAAATTCACACAGTTTTAAAAAGCGAACAAGAAATGAAAGAAGTCTTAGCAATGATGTATGAAGAATTAAAGGCAGATCATCAAATATATGTTATTGCTCCTTTAATTGAGGAAAGTGAAACCAGTGATTTAACAAATGTTAATGAACTTAGAGATAAATTAACAGTTGCTTTTGGTAGTAAATATAAAATAGGATTAGTTCATGGGAAAATGGCAACAGTAATTAAAGATAAAGTTATGGATGATTTTCTTCTTAATAAGTGTCAAATATTAATCAGTACTACCGTAATAGAAGTAGGAGTTGATGTGCCTAATGCTACGATGATGGTTATTTTTGATGCAAATAGGTTTGGACTTTCAACACTTCATCAGTTACGTGGAAGAGTGGGTAGAAATGATTTACAGTCACAGTGTATTTTAATAAGTAATCATGATACAGAAAGACTCCATATTATGGAAAAAACTTCTGATGGTTTTGAAATTAGTGAAGAGGACTTCAAGCTTAGGGGACATGGCGATTTATTTGGAACAAAGCAAAGTGGTGATATGGCATTTAAAATAGCTGACATTAAAAATGATTACTCTATTCTTTTAAAGGCTAAAGAAGATTCATATAATTATTTATTGAAAAAAGCAGAGGAAGAGAAGTTATTAAAACAAAAGATAATTGATTCTATTATACATAGTTAAGTGTAAAGAAATTAAAAGTTTGTGAAATAAAATTGACATCCTAATAAAATTTAGATATTATTAAGTTACATAATAAATAGTACTTACGTTACTACTTATTATGGAGTATAATCTACTGTTTTTTATGTAGATATACTTACCGAAACCCCCTGAAGAGGAATCGAAAGATTCCTCATTTTTGTTTTTTGCTTGAAATTACAAGGGTTTGTTAATTTTAAATTTTATAAATTAATGCTTTCAACTACCAATTAACTACCAAAATCTACCATTGTAGCATCAGTACAAGTTAGTTTATTTATGGTATTTACAGCATCATAAAGTTTATCTTTGAACATATGAGTATAAGTATCTAAAGTTTCTTCGATTGAAGCATGACCTAAGAAATCAGATACAACTGCTATATTAGTATTATTATTAATTAATAGTGATGCACAACTATGCCTAAAGTCGTGTAATCTTATTCTTTTAATATTAGCTTTTTTAGCAATTTCAATATTCTTATGCCTCATTTGATAGAATGTTATAGGAAGATAATTTCCAAATATAAACCATTCATCGTTAAATTCAGCAAATTGCTTTTGCTCATCATATAGCTTTTTTAAATCATTAAATAATACATTAGCAATAGGTAATATCCTATTACTTTTTTTAGTTTTTGGCTGTGTTAATTCATAATTTGTACAAGTTTCAGATCCATGTGTAACAGCTTGTTTTGTAATAGATACTGATTTATTATTCTAATTAATATCTTTCCATTGTAAGCCTCTAGCTTCACCTCTACGAAGTCCTAGATAATATAAAGTTTCATACATACATTTAATTTGTAAGTTAGGGGATTCTGATATAAATTGATTAAATTCTTCTAAAGTATAGAAATCCATTTCTTTCTTTAAATCAGATGCTGTAGTAAAACTTTCCATTCTGCTATAAAATTTACTCATATTGAAACCATAAGTCTTAGTTGCCCAATTAATTACAATCTTTAAGAATTTTTGAATTTCATTTTTATAACTATTTGAACAATCTACTTTCATCATTTCAGCTCTCCATCTTTGATAATGAGTAGCATCCATATCTTTTAATTTAACTTTATCAAACATTCCAATATATTTAATTCTATCTCGATAAGTCTTTAAAGTTGACCATCTTACTATATTTTTTTGAACTTCGTAATATTTTGTGTACAAATCTTTGAAGGTCATATTCATATCTCCTTCAAATACTTCAGCCATTTTTAAATATTCTTTTTCAGCACGTTTTGCTTCTGCCTCAGTTTTATATGCTTTGGAAAACTTTTTGTGTTTTTTACCATCTAAACCTGTTTCCCAAATATACCATATATATTTACGACCATCTTTAGTCCATTTGCTTTCTTCTAATAGTCTAACTGCCATTTTCATTCCTCCTTTGCTTAGATTAGACTATTCACGCACTTCAGTTGGTAGTTTACCATATTTAATTATTTTTTCCAACTGAAGTGCGATAGTTTTATCTTTCTATTTCAAAATCATCTTTATTTTTATGGTTTTTACTATAATAACCATAATTAATAGCATCAGCTATATTTTCATATTCTTCTAATTTATCTTTAGGTTTATCTCTAACTAAAACTTTATCTAGTGCTTTACATATCTTTTTAAGTAGAGATTTCCATTTATCAACTTCAGTTTCTAATTTAGTTTTTAAACTCTCGATATTATTACTTAGTATATTAACTAAATCATTGAATCTACCAATTTCTTGTTTTTGTTCCTTAATTATTTTATTTTTCTTTAATAATTCATTGTTATTTTTAAAAGTTTTGTTTTCTTCAGTAAGTTTAGCAATTTCCATATCTTTATTAGCGTTATCAGTACTTAAGATGATTATTTTGTGTTGTAATCCTTTTGTGTATTTAATTATCTTAAAAACATCATCTTCTTTATAACCACCAAGTTTTCTTTTAGTAGGATTTAATACATTACTATAATCACTATTATATTCGAGATTTTTAAGTCCATTTTTAGAGTTTTCAATAATCTTTAAGGTATTCTCCTTTTCTTTATTTAATTCTTCTAATTCGACTTTTTTCTCGGCAATATCATAATCTAGTTTTGATTGATTTTCTTTATTAGAACCAACATCTCCACGATAGAGATTAAATCCTTTTTCAGTAATAAACTTATTAAAGTCATTTTGCATTTGATGAAAAGATAATTTACCACCTTTATCTTTCCAAAATTGATCACAGTTTAAAAATTTACCATTTACTTCTTCATAAACAATTTTACCTTTATCATCACGAAGTAATTTAGGTACAATAGAGGTAGTTCTATCTTTCTTTTTTATTTCTTCTTTAACAACATTACCATTTTCATCTTTTACAAAACATTTTCTTTTAACTTTAGTAACTACGGGAACAAAATAAGCTTGTAGGTGAGGAGTATCTTCATCATAGTGAATTTGTGATAATAAGATATTTTCTTCACCAACATATTCTTTTAAAAACTCCATACAAGAGTCAAAAAAGTAACTTACAGCTTTTGTTATATCTCCTTTAGATTTAATATCAGGAATCATTACTGCTTGTCCTTTTTTATCTCCTGTATGATAAGTTCTACCACTATCTTTAAATTTCATTCCAAGTGATTGAAAGAATTCAGGACCACTTGTGAATGTTACACCATTTAAAAGGTTAGTGTTAGGTCTATTTTGATATTCAATATTTCTTACTTTTAAATTATTCTTAACTTCTTGATATAAATTATTTTGAGTAAGAGATACATATTCAACATTAGATATAGTTCTCTCTTTATCATAATTACCTGTACCTTTTCTATCAGTCATTTCTACACCAATATTATAAAGGTCATCTTTTTTATATTGAGTTTCAACTCGTACTACTTGTTTTCCATCATACAATATTTAATTCTCCTTTCTTTGTTTTTAGTATTAGAGGCCATTTATGACCTATCTCACTAGGGCATAGCCCAATCGTGAGTTTAAGGATTTCACCCTTAAAAATCCCAAATAATCACTATCGCCACTTTCATTACTTCGTAACAAAACGTGCCTCGTTCTTATTTATAGAAGATGATTATTCATCATCTTCAAGTATAGGTTCTTCATATACACAATGATATTTTCTTTCATTACTAGTTCTAGACTTTGTTATATGAAGGCCTTCTTTTTCTAATAAATCAATATTTAAATTAATGATCTTCCAAAACGTAGAGCAGTTGTTTTTAACTTAGCATCATGAATAATACTTGTAGAAGTAAATTCAAAATCTTTTTTATATGATGCATACTTAATAAAAAGAATTAAGTTTTCATCAATTTCATCATCTTCAATTGGATTACTTATTTTAAAAGTTTGATTTTTATTTCTTTTTAAATCTATATCAAAACCTTCAAAATCTCTATTAATTACTTTCATAGTTAAATGATTATGGTCATTTCTATTCTCAAACAAAGTAATTTTACCATCTATACAAGCATCAAAAGCTGTACTACCTAATGTTTCATTCCTTTTATTTAAGTGATGAGTAAATAGAATAGTGATATTGTATTTCTCACATAATTCTCTTAACTTAGGCATTAACTTTTGAGCTACATCTTGAAAATCATTAATATCATAAGAGATACCTAAATCCATATCTTTAAGCATATCTATTATTACAAATTTATTAGTAGTTTTATCACCAGCAAAATCAGCAATTTCATATTCATGGTCAAATATACTTATAGTAGATTTTCCATCTCTATCCATGATAAATAATGAGCTTTCCTTTGGAGTTAATTGTAATGTTTTGTATCTGTCTTGTAATTGACCAAAATCAGACTCTGTGCTAATATATAATACAGGTGAAAGAGTTACTTTGTGTCCTAGAAATGGTAATCCATTTGTAAGGCAGTAGGAAAGTTGCAGTGCCAACATAGACTTTCCTACTTTAGGTTTTGATACAAGTAAATATACACCTTTAGACCTCATTAGTCCTTCGACAATGATGTCTTTTTTTTCACTTGTATCTATCTCTTCAATTAGTTTCATATTTTACGCTCCTTTCTTTACTCGAGATTCTAAATAACCTATATTAATATCTAAATAATCTACTACTTCTTTCATAGGTACTACATGCTTTGGAACCATATAACCTTGTTTAGTAAGTTTATCTTTAATAGTTCGTTTAATTTTAAGAGCAGAATTTCTACCAACTTGGCTAATTTTCATTAAATCTTCTAAATTGCACCATTGTTTTGATACGATTTCTAAAGTTTCCTCAGCAGTCATTTTCTCCCTCCTTTCTACATTGTAAGGTTATCCTTACAATTCTATTATCTAACAAATAAATTTTATTGTCAAGAAAAACTGACAAAAATGTTGTGAAAAACTTACAAAGTATGATATAATGAATTTGGGATTAATTTATATCCTAATAAATGAAGGAGTATTTATATGGATAAAGAGATTACTTTAAAAACTTTAATTGAAGGTGGAAGAGATATAAAGAATTTTTCTCAAAGAGAACTTGCCAGAAGAATAGGATTAAGTAATACATCATTAAATGATCTTGAAAATGGAAAAGTTCAAAAACCTGATATAGAAGTATTAAGAAAAATTGCTGAAGAACTCGATTTGTCTTTAGAACAATTATTAAAAGCAGCAGGATATAATGCCATAACAACAATGCTAACTAGTGATGAGTTTCAAAATAAATCAACTAGAGATTTAAAAAATATTATTAAAGAGTGCAGAAACTTTAAGTATGACATTTTAGATTGGGATAGTAATAAACGAAATATAACAAGAAATGTAATGGCTGATTTAGAAAGAATTACACATAAATTAGAGCTTATAAGAGATAATCGAGGAATAAACTACACATTAGATAATGCGATAGAAGATATTAATAAATCTTTAGAAGAGTTAAAAGATGTAGTTAAGAAATATGATTATAGTAAATTACCTAATGACTTATAGAAAGAGAGATGATTAATAATGATTTTAGTGAATAATGAAAAGTTAAATAATTTAAACTCTATTTCTGTAAATGATTTATATATTTTGACTGATTTTGATGGAACAATTACTAAGGATAATAGTGATAGTTCTTGGGCAAGTATTTTTAAAAATCCTAAAGTTACAAAAGAATTTATTGATGAATGTATAAGAATATTTAGTCATTATCATAAATTTGAAATTGATGAGTCATTATCAATTGAAGAAAAAATGCCAATCATGAGTGAATGGTATAGAAAAAATATAGAAACATTAATTAATTTTGGTATTACAGAAGAAATTATAAACTATGCTGCTAATAACGAAAGTATTATGGCTTTTCGAGATGGAGCAATTGATTTTTTAAAGACAATGTATGAAAAAAATATTCCTATTATAGTAATATCAGCAGGTGTTGGTAATATTATTGAACAATTTTTAATTAGAAATAATTGCAATTATTCAAATATTTATATTTGTTCTAATTTCTTGGAATATGAAAAAGGCATAGTTAAAGGAGTTAGAGATAATAATTTAATTCATCCATTAAATAAAAATGAAGTATTTTTACCATCAAATATTAAAAGTAAAATTATAGGCAGAAATAATATTTTACTTCTTGGCAATAGTGTTTTAGATATAAATATGGCAGGTACTAATAGAAATGTTTATAAATTGGGTTTTTTAGATGAAAAAATAGAAGAAAGATTAGAATCTTTTAAAGAAAACTACGATATAGTTTGTACAGATAATACTTCTTATGATGAAATACGAAGTAAAATAAAAATTCTAAATTAGGTCGTGGTGATATAATGAAAAAAGAGTCCTTTGATAAATTATTAAAGACTATGTCTAAATGTGATAAATGCACTAATTTTAAATGTAAAGAGAAGTCATTGATAAATATTTATAATGATTATAACTTTAGTTCAAATATACCATCTATATGGACTGATTGGTTTAATATACTAGATTCCAAGATTATGATTATAGGTCAAGACTGGGGACCTTATAATGATATGAAAAAACTAAATAATTTGTTAAAAGAAGATAAAAGTAATTGGAATGAATTAATTGAGTCAGAAAAAAGTAATACCAAAAAAATATTAGAAAAATATATAAAAGAATCTTCTAACAGTAGGTATTCGTTAAATGATATATTTATAACAAATGCAATAATGTGTGCAAGACAGGGAGATAATTATAGAAGAAATAATATTGATTTAAAAAAATCTACTCTAAAATGTAGTGATTTCTTATTAAAACAAATCGAGATAGTAAAGCCAAAAGTAATATTAACTTTAGGATATTATCCATTATTATCTTTATCTAACTTATTAAATTTTGATATAGAAAGAACACTAAAGGAAACTATTAGAAAATATCCTGAAATAAATAAAGATGATTATGTTATTATTCCTTTATATCACCCAGTAGCACAAATTAAAAAGGCTGAACAGTTAGTGCAATATAAAAAAATATGGAATTATATTGACTAAAAATAAGGAGAACGTTATTATATGAAAGTATTAAGTTTAACTGAACCATACGCAACTTTAATTAAAAATGGTATTAA
>ERZ859923.509-NODE-509-length-23084-cov-2.557210_pt1 | contig 23084 bp, 21 predicted proteins | sample MGYA00510116_ERZ859923 | MGnify/ENA primary metagenome ERZ859923 (study PRJEB30046, sample SAMN00715168) | human gut metagenome | study: EMG produced TPA metagenomics assembly of the A metagenome-wide association study of gut microbiota in type 2... | reverse complement strand
GAAACTTTTTTCAAAAAATGCAAAAAAACAAGAAAAATTAATTTCTTGTTATCAATGTATCAAAAAAATAATAGATTATTATAATTTTTAAAACTTCCAAATATCTTCATCTGGATTTACAACATTATCTAAAAGTTTATCATTAACTTCCTCATTTTGATTAACTTCTAATGGAGTTACATCAATATTTTTTAACTCTTCAACTGAATCATTAGAATCTAAAGAGTTAATATTTTCATTACCTGGAAGTGGTGCAAATAAAGCTGGATCTATTTTTTCGTTATCTACTTTTTCTTCCTTATTATAAATAGGATCCATTGTCTTCTTTGTAAGTTCATTTATACCTTTATCTTCTATAACTATAGGTACATCTTTCTTTTCTTCTTTTTTTTGCTTTGTTTCCTTAGATACTTTATCAGATTTACTAATAAATCCAGTTTTATCAGCTATATAGCCTACTATAGCCATTAATATAACAATTATAGCTATCATTATCCAAAGAAAATTTTCTTGTAAAAATTCCATAAAATCCTCCTTATTCTTATATATATATATTAGCATTAAATAAATTTTTTTTCAATAAATATTTAAAAAAAGATGAACATTACTTTTCTAGGTAATCCTCACCTTTAAATGGTTCATCCCTTAGTAAGTCAAAATAATCATTTTGTCTTAAAACTTCATATGTAGCAATAGCAACACAATTAGATAAATTTAAAGCTCTAACTTTATCAGTCATAGGAAGTCTCATACATGTATCTAAATGATCCTTTAAAATTTCTTTAGGAATGCCTGTACTTTCTTTTCCAAATATTAAATAAATATTTTCATCCTTAAACTCAAAATCAGTATGTGGCTTATGACCATATCTAGTAAAAAAGTAATATTTTCCCTTATTTTTACTTTTAAATTCTTCAAGATTTTTATATATTGTATAATCACAATTATCTATATAATTAACACCACATCTTTTTACAGTTTTATCATCCATCTTAAAGCCTAAAGGTTCTATTAAATGTAATTTAGAATTTGTAGCAACACAAGTTCTCATAATATTTCCAGTATTTTGTGGTATTTCTGGTTCATATAATACTATATTTATCATAATGCAGTCTGATCCTTTTCTAAATCATCTAAAGTTACAATAGGAAGAACAACATTCTCAGCTATCGCAAGTTCTTTAAATGTCTCTCTAAAATTATTTAATTCTTTAATTATACTATCTGGATATATTTTTCTACTTACCTTAATAGCATTGTAAAAATCTAATATATTAGCTTCTTTTTTATTTTCATATAAAGCATTTGAAAAAACTTGTTGAAAAACAGATAAAGCAACATCTGGATACATTGCTGCAACACCATATACTCTTTTAAATTCATCAGTTGCACTAACTATAGAACGAACTAATAATTCTGTAACATATGGATTATATTTTATTTTTACTCCTGTTTGATATTCTAATTTAGGAATTGAACCCATAAGAATCTTAACAGTAGTTTCCTTTGATGGCTCTAATATATCTATTTTTTCAAATCTTCTTAAAAATGCTCTATCTCTTAAGATATAAGTTTCATATTCTATTGTAGTAGTAGCACCTATTAATTTAATATCTCCTCTATCAAGACCAGCTTTTAACATATTAGCAAGATCCATAGAGTTATTAGCATTACCGATTAATGTATGTATTTCATCTATAAATAATATTGTTTTTTCAGATTTTTTTAACTCTTCTACTAATAGAGAAGCTACTAATACTTCTTTATTATCAATTGTAATTTTACCTAATAATGAAGTTGAATTTATACTTATTATTCTATAACCTTTTAAAGCATCTGGAACTAAGTTCTTTTGTATTAAATATGCAATTCCTTCTACTATAGCAGTTTTACCTATACCTGGTTTACCAACTAACAAAGCAGATTTTTCTGGTGTAAGTAATATTACAATTGCCCTTTTAATCTCATCTTCACGAGCTATAGCAGGATTTGTAACATAAGACTTTTTAGTTAAATCTACTCCATAACTATCTAGTACACTAAACATATTATTCACCTATTATTCCGTGTTTTTTCAAATTTTCTACAATTTTAGAATAACTAGTAGAACCGACTATTCTATCATAAGTAGAAGTTTCTACTCCATCTTTAAAGAAAATTGTAGTTGGAGTTGCTGTTATAACATATTTACTATATACCTTAGCATTGTCTTCATCGCTTAATTTAGCAAGATCAATATAATATACTGTAGCATTATAATCTTTTATTACACTTTCCATTGTAGTCTTGTATTTAGCACATGCAGAACAACCGGTTTTACCTATAACTAAAACAAAAGAATCTTTACTTTCCAATTTTTGATTTAAAATATTATAAGTTATTTCTTGATATGTTGTATTTTTTTTAGTGCCACAACCTGTCATAAATAATACACCTATAGTTAAAATTAATATTAATATTTTCTTCATACTCTTCACCTACTACATTATACAACAAAAAAAAAGTATTTTAAATACCTTTTTATTTGATTTTAAATAATAACTGTTCTTCTTTTAAATATATTTCATTATTTTGATTAACAAGTTCTTCTATTGATATTCTAAAGTTATTAGCAACCCCTTTTAATGTATCATTTTCTTTAGTAATATAAATTTCTACATTCTCTTTTGGTACTAATATTTGTTGATTTGGATAAATATAATCATTTTTATCTAAACCATTAATTTTTAATAAATAATCTTCATTTGTGTTATATCTAGAAGCTATAGAATACATACTATCTCCTTGTTTAATAGTATATGTTTCAAATATATTATTAGTATTTGGAACTATTATTAATTGTCCTTCTACTACAGGTCCAGTTAATCCATTTATATTAATTAACTCCTCATTTGTAATACCAAACTTTCTAGATAAACTTTCTATAGTATCTCCCATTTCTACCTGATAAATCTTATACATAATCACACCTCATTATAATATATGTAAGTATAGTAAAAATGCAATCAAAAACAGCTATAGTATTACTTTACTAAAGCTGTTTTAATTTCTACAACATTCTTTGCTTGAAGACCTTTATCAGTTTCAACTAATTCAAATTCTACATATTGACCTTCAACTAAAGTTTTATAACCTTGTGAAAGTATAGAAGAATAATGAACAAATATATCTTCATGTTCTTTATATTCAATAAATCCATAACCTTTTTCATTATTGAACCATTTAACTTTTCCTCTCATTTCAAAAATCTCCCTTCTAGTAATTCCCTTACAATATAATTATAAGTCTCAAAGTGCTCACATTCAACAAAATTGAATCTTCAAATTTCGACAAAATTCGACATTTGAAACTTAAAAAAAATATACCGAAAAGTAATTACAAGTACACAATATGTGTATCATGCAAAATATTTTAACATGTATAATATTAAATATGATTTCATATGTCTGAAATTGTTTTCTATATGTCTAAAACCAGTTATATACATAATTTATTATTATTAATATATCAATTTATAACGTATTAATATACTTTTAAGCAAATACAATTTTTAATATATATTATAGTGATATTATTGAATCAGGAGTTAAGGTATGAGAAAAATAATCATTGGTAATTGTATTAATTTTATTAAAGAATATCATCCTGAGTATGATGAAGAAAAAGTATCTATAATAAAATATGGATTAGAAAGTATATATATAATGATTACAAAGTTAATCTTTATATTTGCACTAGCCATAATATTAAAAATATTTAAAGAAGTCTTAATCTTCTTACTTATTTATAATATTATTAGAACATTTTCATTCGGATTACATGCTACTAAAAGTTGGATATGTTTATTAACCTCAAGCATAATATTTATATTCGTACCAATTATGTGTAAATACATAGTAATTAGTAACTTTATAAAAAGCGCTGTAGGTATAATATTAATACTATTATTTTTTAAAAATGCTCCAGCTGATACTGTAAAAAGACCAATAATAAGTAAAAAAAGAAGAATATTTTTTAAATATACTTCAGTAGTTATTTCAATTATATTTGTCTTTTTATCAATGTTAGTAAATGATTTATTTTTATCTAATTGTTTTATATTTGCATTAATAGTTCAATCATTTATGATTTCACCAATTATATACAAAACATTTAAACTACCTTATAACAATTATTTAAGTTATCAAACTGTTTAACAGTTTTGATATAAAGAATAAAAAGGAGGAAGGTTATGAAGTTTTTATCAAATTTGTTTGCATCAATGGGAAATCTAGCAGCTAGCTTTGGTTCACAGGCATGTTTTGTAGTAATTGTAGATGAACCAGAATGCCCAAAATGTTTAATTAAATAATTAATTTACCTCATTTTAATAAAAATGAGGTTTTATTATGAAAAAATATATAAAAAGAAATAGCGAATACTATTTCTTTATTTTAATTATTTGAGTAAATATATCTTTATTTATGCTTCTTTCATTTATAATGTTTTTATTAGAATCAACTATCTCTTTTAATAAACTAAGTCCATATCCATGACCATTAGATTTTGTAGTATATCCTTTTTCATCTAACCTAGTCATATCAGGAATAACACTACACTTATTAGATACTTCAATAACAAGATACTCATCTAATATATACATACAAATAAGGATTTCTCTTTCTTTGAGATTTAAGTTTTCTTCTATAGCATTATCAATTATAATACCTACAGCCCTACATAAATCATAATTTGTTTTAGAAGGAAGATTATCTAAATTAATTTTTCTTACTTTTCTTTCAACCTTTAAATTTATAGTGATATTATTCTCCTTCATTTTAAGCATTTTCTGGTATACTAAACCTTGTAAACCACCTTGTGGGATAATTGATGCAGAAGTATAAATTCCCTCATCATCCTCACGTTTTTCTTTTATTACCTCATCTAGATATTCTAATGCTTTAGTATTAGTTTTATCAATCATTCCTTGAATTACTAATAATTGATTTTTGTTTTCATGATTATTTACTCTTTGATAATCTAGCATCTTTTCATATTCATTAAGGTTATCAATTAACATTTTATTTTGTTCTTTATATTTAATATTTTCACTTTTTTCATTTAATGCCGAATGTATTATTGTTGCATAAACAAGCATAAATATTATATTTATTATGACAATATTTTTATTTTCAGATGTAGAATAAATTAACATCAACAAAATATTTAAAGTTATAAATAAGATTAGAACTAAAATATTTTTATTAGTAGTGTCAAGTAAATTTAATTTTTCAAAAATTTTATTACATAGTTTTGATATAAACTTTATATTATACAAAATTATTGCAATTGTTGAAATTATAATGTTTGTTATTAATAAATTAAGAAAATTGTTTTCTGTTATAGTTAAAATATTAACCTTAAAAATTAAACATATTATTGCACACAATAATTCAGACAAAAAAAGTATAATTTGTTCTAAAACAGTAGAACCAAATATATTTGATATTTTTTCTCTAAATATAAAATTCGATAATAAGACTATAACTATAAAACTCATTAAAAATCTTATAAATCCAGATATAAAAGTATAATTCAAAATATTTAGAAGTATTAATAAAATTATGCCTAAATACAATCTATAATCTTTAAAATTTATTTTTTTACTTAATATTGATTTTTGAATGTATAATACTGCAAATATATTGATAGTACATGGTAAAATATAGCTAATTATTTTTTCTATCATCTTACACCAACTCCTTTTTAAAATTATCAGATATTAAATCAATTGTCATACCATTATCAAATGTTATAATTTTATTTGTTTTATCGATTTTAACAATTCTTTCTTGATTAACTAAACATGCCCTATGAGATTGTGTAAACAAACCATCAGTTATAGTTTTCAATTCAGTTAAAGTTTTAGAAACTTTATAAGAAGCATAATCTGTTTTTATAATACATTTTCTTTCAACACTATCACGTGTTATATATATAATATCTTTTGTAGGGATAGTATAAAGTGAATTACCATCATTAAACCTAATAACACTCCTAACGCCAACTACAGCAAGGGATTTTTTAATAGCATCTCTTAATCTTGAATCAAAATTATCAAATTTACAAATGAATGTTAATACCATTAAACTTTCTTTGATAATTACTCCACCTAATTCTTCGTGAGCTGTTATAAATATGATAACACTTTCTAGATCATTTGTTCTAATCTTACGTGCTATATCAATACCAGAAGCTGACTTAGTTTCTATATCTAAAATATATACTTTATTAGGTAATTTATTATTCATTACTTTATTAAACTTATAATCATAATCATTAAATACTCTTGTCTTATATTCATGAGTATTTTTCATCATAACCTTATTTATAATACCTTCACACTTTTTAGCTATTTCAACATTGTCATCAACTACTATAAAATTTATCATACCAACATCTCCCTACTAGAGTTTGCATTATGTAAATAATTTTACCATATTTTACCAATATTTTCAATTTAATTTAAACAAAAAACTGCATTTTTTGCAGTTTAATAATTACTAATTATAAACATAACTTTAAAAATTTCTTTGCATAAAATTTCAAAATTATCTTTAATATAGTCTATATCTTTAACTTTACCTTTTAATTCATGTTCATATGCCATATTAGCTAAATCCATGAATCCTAAATATTTACAATCACTTTTAAGTGAATGTACTAAAATTGTATAATTTTCTATATCTCCTGTTTCCATATATTTTTTTAAATTAACTATTTTTTCTTTAATACCAGCATTAAATTCTTCTAAAGTTTCATTATAAGTTTCTATATCTCCTAATAATTCTAAAGCTTTATCTATGTCTACACCCTTACTTTTTAAGTATTCAATATTACCTTTAGTACTTGTTACATTTTCAACTTTATCTTGAACACCAAATACTTTTTTTAAAACTTCATCTAGTATTTTTTTATCAATTGGTTTAGCTATATACTCATAGAATCCTTCACTTAAATAATGTTCTCTAGCGCCTTCTATAGCGTTTGCTGTAAGTGCTACAACAGGAGTGTTAAAACCATCTAGTTTTTCTAATTCGTGTAATGTTTCAACGCCATTAATAAATGGCATCATGTCATCCATGAATATTAAATCATATTTAGTATTTTTAACTTTACTTATAGCTTCAGTACCACTTAAAACAGTGTCAATATCATAATTATATGGTTTTAAAAAGTTTAAAGCTACCTTTATATTTATTTTATTATCATCTACTATTAATACCTTTTTAGTAGTATTTGTCTTTATTATAGTTTCAGTTTTTATTTCTTCTTTAAGTTCCTTTTTTGTTAAATATTTTATAAGTATTTTATCTAATTCTAATTTTTCAATTGGTTTAGCTAAATAATCATCAAAACCTAGGCCTATGTATCTTTCTTTCTCACCAGATACCGCATTTGCTGTAAGAGCTACAACAGGAGTATTAAAATTATTTATTTCTTTTAATTTTTGTAACGTTTCAGTACCACTTAATTTTGGCATCATATCATCTAATAAAATCAAATCAAATTGTTCATTATTCTTTATTCTATCTATACATTCAAATCCGCTTTCAACAAGTGAAGTTGAAATATTATATTGTTTTAATAATTTGTCAGCAACTCTTAAATTTAATTTATTATCATCTACTACTAATATTCTATTACCTTTAAAATCAGGCACAACAATTGTTGTATCTTCATCTTCTTTAGTTTTAGACATTTCTTTTATTTCTTGTCTTAAATAAACAGTAAATTTAGAACCCTCGCCATATACACTTTGAACAGTTATCTTTCCGCCCATCATGTCAACTAAACTTTTTGTAATAGCAAGTCCTAATCCTGTTCCTTCAATTGTAGTATTCTTATCTTCATCTAATCTATCGAATTTAGAAAATAATTTACCCAATTTATCACTTTGTATACCTCTACCAGTATCTTCAACAGATATTACAAGGGAACAAATATTTCCTTCATTAATGCAGCTTACTACAAAGTTAATTTCACCTTTTTCAGTGTATTTAACTGCATTAGTTAAAATATTAGTTACGATTTGTTTTATTTTTCCACCATCACCATGTAATGTATAAGGTATATCAACAGCAAAATCAGTTTTTAATTCTATAGGTTTTTCACCTATTCTAGGTATCATTAATTTAGCTATATTTTCTAAATTTTCAACTAAGTGATAATCTGTTTCAACTATTTCCATTTTATTAGCTTCTATTTTTGATATATCAAGTATACCATTTACTATTTCAAGTAAGTTTTGTGAAGCCATAACTATATCTTTAGCATCTCTTTTAGCATCAGCTAAATTATTTTCTGTTAAAATACATTCAGAAAAACCTACTATAGCATTAAGTGGTGTTCTTATTTCATGACTCATGCTAGATAAGAAATCACTTTTAGCACGATTTGCTTTTTCTGCATTTTGTTTAGCAATATCTAGCTGTTCTATCATTTTAACATCAGGATTTTCAATAGTAAAATACATCATATAACAAATAATTACTTTTACCGGTGTTAATAATAAAAGTTGTGGATTATTGTATTGAATAAATACACATATGCTACCAAACACTATCAATCCATACAATGGGAAATACTTTTTATTTTTGTAATTTTTTTTATCAAAAAGTAAAAATAAAACACTCAAAAATATACAAATTCCAGATAAAATATACGTTAGGTTGACACCTATACCAGATGGTATAAAAAGTCCACTCATTTCCACAATAGTAATTGGAAATATTAATGTTAGCAAACATGAAAAAATTAAAATAAATATTAATATAGTTTTTGATTTATTTAATTTTTGAAGTTTTTTAGCATAGTTTTTAAATGAAACATATGCTACATAATAAGTAAACATATATTGCCAAATAATATAACTAATTAAAATACATTTATTGTTGAATATATACCTTACATTTTGAACAACCATTTCATTCTTGATTAAAAAATATGAAGAAAACTCTAACAATAAACTTAATAAAGTAACTACTAATATTATTGAATATATTTTGTTCTCATTTGATTTTATTTTCTTTTTCAAAAAGTATAATCCTATAAGCATTAATAAATATATAATACTCATAATTGTATATGATAAACTATTAATCATACTCCCACTCCCATTTATTTTATTCTTTGACTTTCTTGAATTATTATATCATTGTCAGGTAATTTTTCTTGTTCTAGTTTTTTAAAGTCTATCTTATTTATGCTTGTTAATGGCATTGAATCTCTAAAAATAAATTTTACAGGAACATTAAATTCTGGTAAATTTGCCTTTATTATATATTTAATCTTTTCAACAATTTCATCCTTTGAAGTCATTACATTATCTTTCAAAACAATATGAATAACCGGAACCTTTCTTTCTATTTCATCATAAATTCCTACAATTGCACAATTATCAATTTCTTCTAATTTTAATACAATATTTTCCGTATTAGCAGGGAATATTTTATTTCCATTCCTAACTATTATTCTTTTAATTCTACCAACAATATAAACATTACCATCACTATCTATTCTTCCGATGTCACCAGTTCTAATCCATTTTTTTCCATCTATTGTTATAGATTCCAACTCGTTAGTTGCTACTTTATCATTGTAATATCCCTTCATTGCTGTTGGTGTAGAAATCCAAATTTCCCCCTCTTCACCAACCCTTTTTTCTTGTAATGTTTCAGGATTAAAAATAGAAACGGTATTTTTTATAAATGGTATTCCGACAGAACCAATTTTATTTGCATTTTCAACCGAAAAAACTGCTGCTGAAGAAACTTCGGTCATACCATATCCCTGAGATACTTTACTGTTACAGTTTTTTTTCTTAAAAAATTCATTTATTCTTTTTTCTAATTCTTCAGTTAGAACATCCCCACCAGATACAGCTGTTTTTAAATAAGTTAAATCTTGTATATTACTTTTCGTAACATAATCCCATAATATAGGTCCTGCTAAAACATGATTTGGTTTATACTTATCCAATATTGTTGGAAAATCTGGAACATCCCATTTTGGGACAATTGTAACCTCTAATCCCAATGTTAATGGCATATTAATACCGTTACATAAACAATATGCAATAAAAGGAGGTAATATATTCAAAAATTTGTCATTTTTTTCATATTTTAATCCACCATACATGTGCATATTTGCCATTGCAACAAAGTTTTCATTTGTTAACACAACACCCTTTGGCTCTCCTGTTGTGCCACCAGTATGAACAATAGTTATAGGCATATTATTTTCATAAATATCATTAACATTATTCTTTACTTTTTTCCCATTTTTTATGAATTCATTCCAAGTGATAGAATCATTATCAATAATTTCAAAATTATTTTTAATTTTATTTGCAATTTTTAATGGTAATGGCATGCTTTCAATAGCAGTCAAACAAATTGTTTTTTCTACATTTGTTTCTTTTATTATTTTACGTGACACATCATAGCAATCATATAAAGTGATAAAATATTTCGAATTAACTTTATTTATTTCTCTTTTCATCTCATCTGCAGAATATCTAGGATCAATTACATTACTAATAGCGCCAATTCTATTTAGAGCATAAAACAAGTATACCATTTCTGGAGTACTAGCCATTGCCAATGTAACTATATCGCCTTTTTTTACTCCTAAAGCTATCAATGATTTCATTATTTTGTCAATATTTTTTAATAATTCCCCATAAGTAATCTTTATTCCATAAAAATTCAAAGCATTTTTATTTAGATTTTTAATATTATTAATTACCATATAATTATATGCACTCATTTTAGGAATATCCTGCTTAATATCATTGTCCTCATAATATTTTAGCCATTGTTTATCAATACTAGGATAACCTGTTGGTGGACCCTGAATAGTTCCATCAGCCAATTTTTTTAAATACAAATCTCTTTGTTTTTTTTCTTCCTCACTTAATTTACTTAATTTTTCTCTATACTCTTTTAATTCATCTAATTTATTTTCATTTTGTGTATTCATATTTCCTCCTACATTTTCTTATGCCTTCTAGATAAAAATTCATCTAATTTTTGAACTAATAATCCATAAATTACAAATCCAATATATATAACAATATTGTTTAATATCACCCTGCATATTCCATATTTTTCTATATCCATATAGTAATATGGATATTTTGAACCATCAAGAAATCTTCCTCCAAATAATACATATATAACACAAAAGGCTACATACACAATTAGGATTGAACTCCAATATAGCGGATACTCTCTTTTTAGGTTACCTTTTTCACCAAAAATAAGATAATCCGTTATTATCATTATTGGAACTAATAAATGTACAAAATTACATGCTAACATATGTTCCTCATAAATTTCCATTGTGCCACTAGTTGCTAAAACCACTTCGTATATAAGCATTGTTATCGTTATTGCCATAGTAACAGTGCCTTTAGTAATATAATACATTTTATTTTTTTTGAGTTTTCCCAGCAGTTCTAAAATTACTATCACTAAATAAAATAAAAAACATAATAAATTACTTTGAATAGTAAAATAGATGATATTATTTTTAATAGGAGCAATTGTAAAATTCAAGCATAATCCAATAAAACTCATTATTAAAATTAGTATTTTATATAGTAATGAAAACTTTTCTTTCATAAATCCACCTACTTTAAAATTATTAAATCAACATAAAATAAAGAGTTAGTAAAAGACTTAAAGTCTATACTAGCCCTTTAACTAAGAATAGTATATCATAATTCGACAAATTTTGAAATAAAATTTAATATAATGTAATTTTTTTTACCTATAAGCACTATTGGTATTGAAGTATATTAATTATCTACATTATTATTTAATTGTTTTATCTCTAATACTTATAAACCATTTACCTATACTTGTATTCATAAAATTTTCTATTTCATCATACGTTCTATTCTATTTTGTTTTATATAATCTTCTCACATTATCCCGATTTGCTTTTGGAATAACTTTATAATGCTTCAATTAAATTAAAAAAGTTATTTATGTAAAATTTTTTTAATCAATGATTAATATCTTATAAAATATTATCATACTATAGTTTTTCTACTATTTGATTTTTAATCATATAAACATTACCATAATAATTAACTAAATCATCTTTAATAAAAATAAAAGAATGATTATCAACTGCTATAAATTCTTTGCTGACACTTAATTTAATCAGTTCATTATAAGCATTAATATTTTTACCACGTATATACTCTTTTTTTAGACCATCAAAATGTGGAATGAATATTTTATTATATATTCCCATGCCATCTAAAAAGCTATTTTCTTCAGTTATATTTTTAATTTCTTCAAAAGTTGTTGGAAACTTCAATGTTTTTTTACATAAATTCATTGCGCCTGCTGAACCAGCAACAATTAAATTAGAAAAATTATTTAATATTTTATCTAATTTTATTTCTTTAAAAAAACTTAATTGACATTCAATACTACCACCAGATAAAAACAATAAATCTGCATTCTCTATAATTTCTTTTGCTTCACTCTTATTTCTAGAATCTAATATTATATAATTTTCAAAATTCAATCTTGATAATTTTAATGATTCGAAGAGTAAATTACCATATTTATCATTAATATTTAATGTATCAGGATTATTTGCAACAAAAACAACCTTTTTATATTTTAAAACATTTTCTTTTATAATATCTAAAAATGATATAGGCAACTTAACAGAATAAGATTCATTATTATCATTTTTTTTACTATTATTAAAACTGCTACATAAAATCAACTTCATAATATTTCCTCTTTTTAGGTATTTTTTAATTTAAAATATTCTTCATCTATATTTAACATATTTATACTATATTAATTTATTAGTATATAATCAGTTATTATATTATTTCTAATACACCATTTTCATTTATTCTTATTTTCTCACCAATTGGTAGCATATTATTATTTACATTATGTCCTAAATTATTACACATTATTATTGGAATTTCAAAATTTTTAAATATATTTTTTATAAATTCAATATCATCATACTTACCTATAATTATTCCATTACAACTTTTAAAAACATCTGCTTGTATCAATTGATAAATTATACTTTCAAATTCAGTATGATTTGTTTCTTTATAATCTGCTTCAATATATAATATAGAATTATTTATTTTAGGAAAATATTTAGTTCCTAATATTCTCCTTAATGATTGGATATTTCCACCATATGCAATTCCTTCTGCAGTACCCTTTTTTATTATAATGTTTTTATCTTCTGATTTAATTTCATTTTTATTTATAATATCTTTTATACATTCTATCATAAAATATGATTTTGCTTTTCCTATTGTTTTTACATTTGGTCCAATATACGAAATTTGCTTATTAACTTCATAAAATGCATTAAATAATAATATTGGATTACTATTTCCAATAAATATATTATTTTTTATTCTATTAAAATCTAATGAACCTAGTATATTATTTGAATTTATCCCGCCTGTTGCACACATTATATATTTTGATTTTGATGATACATCATAAATATCTTCTATTTTTTCCTCAATAGAACCACAATATCCTTCTGTAGTTGAAAATACATTTTTACCTACTATTACTTCAAATCCATTAGATTTTAGTAATTCAATTCCTTCATTAAATATTTTGATATTTTCTAAACCAACAATCGAATTAGAAGGCGCTATTACACCTATTTTCATTTTATCAACACCACCTTAATGTAATTAATTTTTCTTAAATTCCATTATTTTACTTTTAGCATTCGTAGTTTTTACCTTATCAAGCCAATCTTCTCTTGGACCATAAGATGTTATATCTGTTACAATTCTTACTCTATCTTTATTTTTTAATATATAATCTGGGTTTACCACAGAATCATTAACAATAGCAGATACCATCATATTACCTAACTCAGTTTCAATACTATAAGCAAAATCAATAGCAGTAGAACCTTTAGGAAGTTCTATTATTTCTCCTTTTGGTGTATATACATATACTTTGTCATAAAATAGTTCATTCTTAACTTGTGAAACAAAGTCTTTATTATCATCAAATGACTTATCTATTTGTACTAATGAATCAAAAAATTGATACTTATTTTTTAATTCTTCTTGCATTACATCTCTTATGTTATCTTTTTTAATATCCCAGTATGCTGTAAGACCAAAAGATGCTATTTTATCCATATCAAAAGTTCTAATTTGTGTTTGAACTAATCTATCATCTTCACCAAATACAGTAGTATGTATACTTCTATACATATTTGTTTTAGGATTATATATATAATCTTTAAACTTATTATTTATAGGATGATATAAAGAATGTATAAAACCTAATGTCTGATAACATTGTTCTATGCTACTTACCATAACTTTTAAAGATAATAAGTCATGAATATCATTTAACTTATGGCCATCATTTAATCTTTTAAATATACCATATATATTTTTAGTCCTTATTTTTATTTCATGTGGTATATCCTTATCATTTAATATATCATTAATTTTCATGTACATTTCATTTAAACAAGCACTACTATCAGCTTCTATTTTAAGTTTTATTTCTTCTATTCTTTTATATTGTTCAGGATATAAATACTGAAGGGATAAATCCTCTAATTCCGATTTTATTCTATAAGCACCTATATAATAAGCAAGTGGAACAAATATTTCCATAGTTTCCATAGAATTTTCTTTTTGTTTAAATTCTGTTTTAAAACCAAGTGTTCTCATATTATGAAGTCTATCAGCCAATTTAATAATTATAATTCTAACATCTTTAGTAATACCAGTTATTATTTTTCTAGTATTTGCCATATTTTGTTCTTGTTTAGTAGAAAAATTAAGCTTACTAATTTTAGTTACACCATCAACTAAATTAGCAACATCTTTATTAAAATTTTCACTAATATCTTCTTTTGTTGTTTCTGTATCCTCTATTACATCATGTAATAGTCCTGCTACAATTGTATCAGAATCAGCATGTAATGTAGATAATATATAAGCAACATTTAATGGATGAGTTATATATTCTTCACCACTTTGTCTATACTGACCTTTATGCAATTCTTTAGCATATTCATAAGCTCTTTTAATATCACTAATACCCTTTTCATCACAATAACTAACACTACTAATTAATTCTTCAATTGTCATAAAAAATCACTCCTTTATTAAAAAAAAACACAGTTAACCATTAACCGTGTTTAAAACATCATCACTTGAAAGCATGTTACATTATAAATAGATTTAAAAATATATCTCATAATCATCATCCTTTCAAATAAATTGTATACAATATACACCTTTTTATATAGCAAGTCAAGCATTTTATCAATGATATATTAATTTATTTTAAAAGCACTACTTAATCATTTAAAAAAAATCTAACTATTTAATGTTTATTTCGATATATGAGAATACACTAAATTAAATATTATTAAAATCATTTCATAATATACTTCTTGACAAAACTAATGAAATTATATCGTTTATCATTAGTTTTGTCAAAAAAATTAATCATTGAAATTACATAAATTGACTAATTATTAAAATATGATATTTAACAATGTAAAATCTTACCTTTTAACATTTTAAAACAAACAAAAACGAGAATTTTTTATATTCTCGTTATAATAAATTTATTTAACTAATCCAGCTTCTTTTAAAACTGAATACACACATGAATAACTTCTTCTATTATAAAATTTACAAAATCTTAATATACTTACAGTACTTCTTTTATATAAACTTATTATATAATCTTTTTCTTTTTGACTCATTTTATTTATAGGTTCTTTATTTTTATTACCATGAACTAATGAAATAGTACCATCCAATATTTCTTTTTTTAATTTCAAAATATATTTAGGATGATAATTAGTTATATCTGCTATATCTTTATAAGTTAAATATGAATCTCCAGATAATTTTTCCTTAATAAGTTTTACAGCTTCCATTTTATTATTCATAAAATCACCTATATAAATTATATCACAAAAGTAACATTTTGACTAAATAATTATTTAATAAAAGTTTTAATTCTTTCATATTCTTTTTCGTATAATAGATTTTCTTGCATCCTTTTATTGCAATATTCTGAAACTTTAATAATTTGTTCTTTATAATAATTATCTAACTTTCTATTAGGAGTACTTAATATATAATTTGTAAGTAATCTTTGTTGTAATATATCAGGATATCTTCTAATTGGAGATGTACAATGTGAATAATAATTTAAATAAAGGCCAAAATGTCCAATATTATTAATCGTATAATAAGCTTTAGGATACATTTTAGATAATGAATCTAATAATTTAATATATTTTTGTTTATCTACATAATTTTTATCCACAGTATTTTTTAAATCTAATAATTTAGAATAATTTTCTGTATTATCAGGTGTAGTATGACATCTATATATAAATGGATAATTTAAATTACTAAATAACTCAGCTGTTAATCTATTTACTAATATCATTGACTCTTCTACTATTATTTCAGAATTAGTTCTTTTTTGATATTCATTTTTATTATAATATATATCTTTTTTTAAAGTATCTTCAATAACTCTATAAAGAGTTTTATCTGGATTTTTACTTTTTAATATTAAAGCCATATCACTTAAATTTAATAAAGTTTTACTTAATGTGTCATCACTTGGTTTTGAAAGTATACCATCAACTTCTTTATATGAACATTTTTTATCCACCATAATATAATCACTATATATTTTAAAATCACCAACTGTACCATCTTTATAAACTTTAACTTCATATACAAAAACAGATTTATTAGATAAATTATTTAAAGATATAATATTATTTGAAAGTTCTACTGGAAGCATTGGAATTATTTGGTCTGATAAATATATTGTTTCACTTCTTCTTAAAGCTTCCTTATCCAAGTGTGAATTTTCTTTTATATATGTATCTACTCTTGCAATATATACTTTTAAATTATAGTAATCCCCATAATCTTTAATACTTAAAGCATCATCCATATCAAGCGTTGAAGCTGAGTCTATAGTTATTATATAATCACGAGGCATATTTATTTCACTACGTTCAAGAATAGAAAAACCGTTTTTAATATCATACTTTTTATTTAATGAGTCCATGTTTTCCACAGTTATTTCGTTATTTTCTAAGGAAGATAAAATACTTTTATAAAAATCTAATTTAGAATCTTGTTTTAATATTTCTAATTTTAATAATTTAGATACATAAATATACTCTTTATTACTTAATTTAAATTTAGGTTTACTAATAAATTCATGAATAACACTATCTATATAAATAGGATCACAACTAATAATTAAGTTTTCAATTAATTTAATAAAAATATGGTTACCATTTTTATCTTGTAAATTAATATAATATGGATATAAATTTAAAATCTGCCTTAAATATGAAATATCAAAAATAATACTATAAATAAATTCAAATTGGTCATGAGAATCTATTATTTTTTTAACTGATAAAAATAAATCATTGATACTTTGTATATTATTTATAATTTCACTTTTATTTTTAATTTCACTATCATATATTTTATGAAGTAAAATATTTAATTCTTTTATTATAACATTAATATTTTTATACTCATCAGATAATAGATTAATTAATGTCTTCTTTAAATTTTTAATATAATCCATAGAATCAGTATCATTTATATAATCATATAATGTTTTAATTAAAACAAATATTATATCATCATCACATAGTATCATTAACTCATCATAGCTTAGAACTTTGATTTTTAATAAATTATATATTTTATGCCTCACTTTTACCACCCTAAAATAAGTATATCAAAAAAAAGAAGATTTTACTCTTCTATTTTAATAATTTCATTAACATTTGAACTAATATAAGTTATTTTAAGAATATCTCCTACTTTTACAAATGGAAGTATATCCTCGCTTACTTTAATACTAGCCTTATAAATATCATTATTTGATTTTAAATAGTAATGTGTTATGCCATCTAAAACAGCGGAATTGATAGCTGTAACTTTTATTTCTGAAGTTTTAGTTTGATCAGAATTTACTGCATTACCCAAATAATTTTTTGCTGCAGCTTTAATTCCCTCATTAGCATCTGTTACTACTACTTTTTGATAATCTTGATAATCAACAAATGCATACATTTTAACTAATCCAGCATTATCTTTTAAACTCATTAAATATGTTGGTTTATTATTTAAATTAATAATAAGTGGGAATGTGGATGTATATTTCATCTGTTGTACAGCACCTTCAGCTGAGGCCATCGCTGAATATTCTTCAGCCCCAGCTACATTATAAAATTTAGTTTCTTTTGTTCTTAAGTTAGTTAATATAAATCCTATATTAGATTCATCTGTAACAACTGAAGTTATACCTGTATATAAATATATATCATCATTCATAGCTAAATAATTATAGCCTTCTGTTGCCATTACAACTTCTTTTTGACCAAACAATGAATTTATAAATCCATTTTTATAACTTCCCCAATCGTTAACTTGTTCAATAATTAAATCAGCTGAGTATACATGATCTATCCAAGTTGGTACATCTTTTACATCATATTTTATAGATTCTCCAGTAACAGGATTTAATACAACTACTCCACTAACATCTTTTTTCATACCAACTGCTGTATATTTTATTGTTTGAGCAATCCAATATGGATTACCTTCTTCATCTATTTCAAACGATACTTCACCAAATATTTCAGTTGGATAAGAAAATCTTAATTTTCTATATAAATCTTCATTTAATATACTAGAAGGCATATATTTCATACCCTTATCTAATCTAACTAAATTAGCTTCACCCGTTACAGAATCAACTGTTATATAACCCTTTACTCCATCTTTATGATTAGTAAAATATTTTATTAATCCAGAGTATTCTAATGGTGTTACACGAATTATAGTATTATTGTAATTAATTTGTGTATACATATTTGATACATCAAATTGTGATACTAAATCTGTCATTTGCCCCATAACTCTATCGCCTAATTTTTCTGATGAATCTTTATCTAATAAAGCTAATTTATTAAAATCAACTAAAGCTACATCTGTAGCAAAATTTCCATCAGTTATAGATATTCTTTCATAATAAGATTTTGAATTTAATAATGGTGTATTTATAAAATTAATTACCAAAATCAAACAAAATACACTTATTACAATAAGAGGTAATATATAAATTATTTTACTCATTTTATTAACTTTTCTTTTTTTAACAATCAAATCTATATTATTTATAGATAATGTTATAAATGATAAAAATGTATATAACATAATTAAAAAGAATATAAAAAACCAAAAACCAAACGAATGAATATTAATAGCAGGAAGTGTAAAATAATACACTATAAACCCTACTGTTAATGTTATTATTAAATTTATTATTTTTTTCATATAATTACTCCGTTCTAAGTGATATAACAGGATCTTTTTTACTTGCCATATTAGATGGAACAAGACCAGCAAATAAAGTAAGAAGAACTGAAATAACAACTAATATTATAGCCCCTACTATAGGTAATTTAGATAAAGATGAAATTCCAGTTATAGATTTTATTACAGAATTTATTGGGATATTTAAAAGTACTGTTACTAATATACCTAATACTCCAGCAAATAATCCTTCTATAAATGTTTCAGCATTAAATACACGAGTTACATCTTTTTTACTTGCTCCAATTGCTCTTAAAATACCTATTTCTTTTGTTCTTTCAATTACTGAAATATATGTAATAATAGATATCATTATGGATGAAACAACAAGTGATATACTTACAAAAGCAATTAATATATAACTTATTGCATTAATTATAGTTGTAATAGAGCTCATCATTACTCCAACTATATCAGTATATACTATTTTCTTATCATCTTCTAATGTAGAATTATAATCATTTATAATAGATATTATAGAATCTTTTGCTTCAAAATCTTTTGGATATAATTCTATACTACTAGGATTATCTATGGAACATACACCTAATATATTTAAATTATCCAAATAAGTAGATTTAGAATTTTCCATATATTGAGCTATTACATTAGCATATTCCTCTTTTGATAATGTTTGCAAATATTTTTTTTGACTAGCTGTTAAATCATTTAAAGAAAACTCAGTATTAGAAAATTTTAAACCAGTAAAAATATTTACATCAGGATTATTTAATTGTTCTTTAACTATTTTACTTTCATTTATTTTATTTATTGCATAATTAGTTAATTCTTTAGTATATCCTATAACACCAGTTGTAGTTGCTTTAGAATCCTCACCAATTTTAATTATACCAACTACTTTTAGTTCTATAGCATTATTAATTACTTTTTTCATATAACTAGGATCTTTAGATTTATCTATCCATATATTATTTTGTTTTTGATAGTAATCTGTATTTAAAACTAATTTATATTTTAAACCGATTATTTTATCATAATCATAACTAATTACTTCTTTTTTATCAATAGCCTCACCACTCATTATTTTTTGTAAGCTATTTCTTAATTCTTCTTGATCTAATAATCCTAGTGAATATAAAGCATAATCACTAACTTGATTATTTTTATCCATTATTAAGACCAATTCATCATAGTTTTCTGGTAATTTACCTGCAACTAATTCATAACTATTATTTAATAATTCTTTATTACTAGTTAACTCAGTAAATGAATCCATCTCTCCCATAGCCATCATGCTACTCATACTATTTTTTGTATCATCACCTAATCCTAGATTTTCAAAAACTGTACTTGGATTAACTTTTATTATATCATCATTATTTTCTTTATATATGTTAAGTGATATATCATATTTATATCTTATTTCACTGACATAATCATATATATTTGTCTTACCACTTTCAATATACTCTTTAAAACTCTTTAAATCATTAACATTAGATCCCTTAGCCATAGATGATAACATATCAGTCATTATGTTATTTGAGTATACCTTATCATTAGAATTATTTGTATTTTCCTTAGATTCCATAAGTGTAGTCATTATAGTTGTACTATCCATACTAGTTTTATCAAGAGTTAGTGGATAAAGTGATAAAGTATCTTCTTCTACTTTTTTTATATAACTATTTAAACCGCTTGATAAAGATAATATTAAAGCTATACCAATAATTCCAATAGATCCCGCAAAAGAAGTTAATATAGTTCTACCTTTTTTAGTCATTAAATTATTTAAAGATAAAGATAAAGCTGTAAATAAACTCATAGATGTTTTTTTACTTTTTCTTTTTTCAGTTTCTAAATCTTTTTTAGTATTCTTACTTCCATCATAAGGATTTGAGTCACTTATTATAACTCCATCTTTTAATTCTATTATTCTAGTTGAATATAAAGAAGCTAATTCAGGATTATGTGTTACCATAATAACTAACTTATTTTTCGCAACCTTTTTTAATAAATCCATTATTTGTTTACTTGTTTCAGAATCCAAAGCACCAGTTGGTTCATCTGCTAATATAATATCAGGATCAGATACCAATGCACGTGCTATTGCAACCCTTTGCATTTGACCACCAGATAATTGATTTGGTCTTTTATTAATATGTGATTCTAATCCAACTTCTTTTAGTGCTTTTTTAGCCTTTTTTCTTCTTTCTTGCTTTGATACACCAGATAAAGTTAAAGCTAGTTCAACATTTTGTAATATTGTTTGATGAGATATTAAATTATAACTTTGAAATACGAAACCAACTCTATGATTTCTATAACTGTCCCAAGCGCTATCTGTATATTTTTTTGTACTTACCTCATTTATTATTAAATCCCCGGTATCATACTTATCAAGACCACCTATTATATTTAAAAGTGTAGTTTTACCTGAGCCTGAAGGGCCTAAAATGGAAGCAAACTCATTATCTCTAAAATTTATAGAAACATTATCTAAAGCAATTTGTTTTAAATTATCTGTTTTATAAACTTTACTTATATTTTTTATTTCTAACATTTTTCCTCCTTATATACACTATGTCTTATTTGATTATTTTATATCTTGTTTATATATTTGTCAACTTGATTATATTCATAATTTAAGATATAATTATGGTGGTGATTATATGAAAAAAGTAGAAATGATTGTTAGTAATAGCAAAAACAACTTATTCAGTTCTATTATATTTTTATTATTTGGTATAGTATTATTTACTAACCCAGGCGGAATACTTAAATTTCTATCTTACATATCTGGTGGAGTATTAATATTAATTGGAATTATTAATATATTAGGATATATAAAAACACTTAAAAATTTAAATATTGAAAAAAACATCAAATTAATAAGTGGTATTATATTAATTGTATTAGGATTAATTGTTATATTTTTTTCTTCATTTATTGAAACTACTATAAGATTAATAGTTGGAATTTGGTTAATATACTGTGGAATAATTAAAATAATTGATTCTACTGCATTTAAATCAGATAAAGTATCTTACTATGTTGATTTAATCATCGGTATATTAATAATTGCATTAGGTTTTTACGTTTCATTAAAAACAAATTTAGTATTAAGTGTTATAGGACTATTTATAATTATATATTCTATACTTGATATAATAAGTTATATAGTATTTAAAAGAGCTGCATAGCTTTTTTTACTTATAAACTTATATGTTAATAACTTTTAATTTGACAAAAACGGAAAAAAAGTTATAATATATGCCATAAATTGAAAGAGGGGTTAATTTATGAAAAATTTATACTACGATATATGCTTTGATAAAGACAATAATAACAGTGCTAATACAAAAAATATGATTGCATTTTGCCATATAATAAATGAATTTGAAAAATTCAGAAAAAATTTATCATCTATAAACGCAAAAAACTATGAATCCTTTGTACATCCTGGGCTGGCCCTTGGGCTATGTAATGGAGTGGATCTACAAGCTGATCCCCAACTACGGCTGGGACATCATCCTCTTCACCCTGCTCATCAACATCGTCAAGATCCCCCTGCAGACCAGCCAGCAGAAGAGCATGGCAAAAATGTCTGCCTTCCAGCCCATGATCGCAGAGATCCAGACCAA
>ERZ859923.508-NODE-508-length-23144-cov-2.481182_pt1 | contig 23144 bp, 22 predicted proteins | sample MGYA00510116_ERZ859923 | MGnify/ENA primary metagenome ERZ859923 (study PRJEB30046, sample SAMN00715168) | human gut metagenome | study: EMG produced TPA metagenomics assembly of the A metagenome-wide association study of gut microbiota in type 2... | reverse complement strand
TTGTCGACGAGCTTCTCAACAAGATGGCTATGGAGAACGAACATTTCAAGCTCCAGTACCTCAAGATAGACCAGAATCCGGATTTCACATCCAGATTCAACGGCGAGACGCTTTCCGAGAATTATATCGTGGTGGAGTCCAAGGACACCAACCGCCACCGCATAATCACTCCCGGCGAGTACTTCTCCTGCCCGACGTTCCGCGATAATCTGTCGCAGTACGGTTATCCCGAGACCTACATCGAACAGTACGTAAACCAGTACGTCAACAGCTCCTACGCTTCCCAGATAATCGAGGGCAGCAACGTGGAGCAGGCGGCTATTTCCGCGATAATGTACGTCACCAACACCGACCCGGTGCGCGTTGCATTTACCGAGGGCTTCGGCGAGGCCGACAGCAGTTCGCTTTCTTCGCTGCTCAGCAAGAACGGCTACGATATCGAGACAATCAATCTCCAGCAGGTGGCTGAGGTCGACGGCGATATCGACTACATCGTGATGTACGCGCCTTCTATGGACTACGACAACGACAGCCTTACAAAGCTGTCCGCGTTCCTTGACAACGGCGGCGCATTCGGCAAGAACCTCATCTACTTCGCTTCCTACAGCCAGCCTGACTACGCGCCGGAGAACCCCGAGGATTCCTCCATGAAGAACCTTGCGTCCTTCCTTGCGGAGTGGGGTATATCCATCGGCGACAGCCTTGTGCTCCAGAGCAACACCGAGTATTCCTACGGCAACATGGAGTATGTACATCTCCAGCAGATCCAGGATACCGACTACGCCGGCAGCGCTTACGGAAGCAGCCTCATCACCTACGACGCGTATATACGTCCGGTTCAGCAGCTCTGGGAGGGCGGAACAAAGGGCAGCGTTGAGCAGAAGGTCCTGATAAAGAGCTACGACGGAGCTTACCTCCGCCCGATAAGCACCCTTTCCGACGATGAATTCGACAAGTCCGGCGCAGAATCCGGCTCCTTCAACGACGCTGTTGCAGCGTACAAGGTTCACAGCAATACTCAGGAAGTCACCAGAGTTGTGGCGTTCGGTTCCGACATGATATGCAACAGCATGTTCATGAGCTATGCGAACTCCAACAACCAGGACTTCATGATAAACATGTTTAACTATATCTCCGGCAAGACCGAGGGTATCACTATCACGGCAAAGTCGTTCAGCAGCGTCGGCTTTGAGGTAAACCAGGGCAACGCGAATATCCTTGCTGTAGTTCTGTGTATCATCGTGCCGGTAGTAGTTATCGTAGCCGGTGTAGTTATCTGGGTGCGCAGGAGGCACAGATAAATGGCGAAGCTTTCTAAAACCACAAAGACCGTTATCATTGCGGCGGCTGTACTCCTCGTGCTGGGCGCGGTGCTTCTGGTGCTGGTCATGACCAGCCCGAAGGACAGCGGCAGTTCCGGGGACGCCTCCGCTGTTTCCGGGGAGGCAGGGACCTCCGAGTCCTCGGCGGCTGCTGACGACGGCAGCTCAGCTTCTTCCGGAGCCGACGAAAAAATTGTTATAAACAGCTGCGAGCAGGAGGATGTGCTGAAGCTGGAGGTCTCCAACCAGACCGGCAGCTTCTCGTTCGACCGCGCTTCCAGGGAGGTTTCTTCCACGGACGACGACGGAAACGTCAGCACCGCCACGCAGTACTACTGGACAAGCCCGGAGCTTGACGGCATAAGCCGCAACGATTCCACTATAGGCGCGTTCGTGCGCAGCATGGCGGGGCTTTCCGCTTCCTCAATGGTAGAGGAGGGCGCTTCCGATCTTGAGAAGTACGGGCTTGCAGAGCCGCTTTCCACCGTTAAGGTAACGTTCGACGACGGGACCTCTAACGAGATCTGCTTCGGTATCCGGAACCCGGCGGCTTCCAACTATGTATACTGCTGCGTTAAGGGCAGCAGCGATGTTATGGAGGTAAGCTACTACAGCACCGGCAGTGCGTTCTATGATATCAAGGATTTCGTGAGCCTGGTTCTTACCGACGCTTACGATTCCAACAACCCGCAGGAGCTTGAGTACCTTACCATCGAGCGCAAGGACCTCAGCGAGCCGGTTGAGATCGAATATATGTTCGATGTTGCGGCGGAGGCGGAGGACGAGGATTCCGTTGTGACCACGTTCAACTCCCACCGCATAACCTCCCCGATAACCGCGGAGCTTGACACGACCAGCGGGCAGACGATCTGCTACGGGCTGTACGCACTCAGCGCGGCTTCCTGCCAGTATATCGACCCCACCGACGAGGAGCTTGCAGCGACAGGTCTTGACGATCCCTACTGCCGCGTCAGCTTCAAGTACGGCGGCAAGGCGCGCGTACTGCTTCTCGGCAATGAGATAAGGGAGTCCAGCGACGATTCCGACGAGGGAAGCCTTTCTTCCGTGACCGGATACTACGCTATGTTCGAGGGCGACAGACTTATTTATGCTATCAGCACCTCGAATGCGCCGTGGTACACCTTCAGCGTTCAGGATATCATGTCCCGCAGACCTATCTCGCCGTACATCTATACGGTAGACAAGCTGACCGTGTCAACTCCGGACGGTGAATACGCATTCACCATTGAAGGCGACGCTGACAACCATACTTTCCGTTACAACGGGGAGGCGCTGGACGATACCAGGTTCAAGAGCTTCTATCAGCACCTTATAACCTCGATGGGCGAGGAGCTGTTCTTCGATGAAGCGGACTACGAGCCTTACATCAAGGTGCAGTTCGACTACCGCAGCGAGTATTACGACACCTACGGCAGAAGCAGCGACGTGCTGGAGTTCTACAAGTCCGACGACCGTAAGAGCATTGTGCGCGTAAACGGCGACGTGCTCTATAAGGTGCGCCAGGTCTACACTGACAGGCTGCTCAGCAACCTTGACGCCCTGCTGAACGGCGGCGATATCGAGCTTAACTGGTAACGGAGATCCAGCAGAACGGAGCGCGGCTTCCTGCCGCGTTTCCTGACCGTGTTAAATAAACTTTTATATATGGAGGTAATTACAATGGCTGAAAGTAACTTTATTTACTACCGTGGATTCCCGATGGTGAGAAGCGGAAACGAGATCTACTACGGAAGCATGGGCGACAGGTTCGTCACCAAGCTTACTATCCGCGAGAGCGAGAAATACAAGGACGCCGAGATACCTACCAAGGTCATGGTTCAGATGATCCCCACGTCTCCTACCCCGGAGGATCTTGCAAAGATCAGAAAGGGCGAGATGAACAGCCTTTACGAAGCGCTTGATACCGCGCACGTATGGCTCACCAAGGAGCTTTTCGGGGCATGATAATAACCGCTGGCAGTCAGGCTGTCAGCGGTTTTTTGCATGAAAAAACACCGGGCAGTCAGACTGTCCGGTGCTTGTTATTCGCGGTTATCAAAGCTGCTCGGTCTCCTCGGGAGAAGTGGAGATGGAAGTGCGCTTTACGCGGTTGCGGCTGGTGAATTCGTACTCATTCTCGTTGAACTCGCTGATCTCGTTGAGCCAGTAGCTTACGCGGTAGTTGCCTACGTCCACAACGGCAAAGTTCGCTGTGGTGTTTACGAACTTGACCTCGCCCTGTACCAGAGGTCTTATGTTGCCTTCGCCGCTGAAATACTCCTTGAGTCTTACAACGACCTTATCACCAACATGGATTTCCCCCATTTTTCGTGTCCTCCTTTGTTATGTCTGCGAATATCGTCAGAATTTACAACAGTAATTGTAACACATATTACACAGCCTGTCAAGCGGGATTGAAAAAAAATCACCGATTTCGGCGAAACTCGCTGATTTTTAGTTTGTTTTAGTGGTTTTGCAAATATTATCTGCCCATGTTTTGTTGATTATAACGAACACGGGCTGGAAAGTTACGGTGCGGTTCTGCTTATGACAAGAGATGCCAGCGGTGGCTTAAACTTCTATTGACTTTTCCGGCGGGGTATAGTATCATATAGACAGGTTAAAAACCGCAATAATTCAGGAAATGGAGAATTTAACATGATAAGACAGATAATACATATAGATGAAGAAAAGTGCAGCGGCTGCGGACTCTGCGCCAACGCCTGCAAGGAAGCCGCTATCGGCATAGTCGGCGGCAAGGCGAAGCTGCTTCGCGAGGATTTCTGCGACGGACTCGGCAACTGCCTGCCCGCCTGTCCGATGAACGCGATAAGCTTTGTTCAGCGCGAGGCTCCCGAGTTTGACGAGGAAGCTGTAAAGCGCCACATCGAGTCACAGAAGAAGCCCGCCCAGGAAGCTCCGAAATTTACCGGCTGCCCCGGAATGAGAATGGCTCGGATGAAGCCGAGAACCGCTCCGGCAGAGGGCGAGGTTCCGAGCATGCTAAGCCAGTGGCCGGTTCAGATCAAGCTTGCGGGTGTGCAGGCTCCCTATTTCAAAGGCTGCGACCTCCTTATCGCCGCCGACTGCACCGCCTACGCCTACGGAGATTTCCACCGCAGGTACATCAATGGCAGAGTTACCCTCATCGGCTGTCCCAAGCTGGACGACGCCGACTATGCTGAGAAGCTGGGCGGGATAATCCGCGCCAACGATATCCGGAGCATTACGGTAGCGCGCATGGAAGTACCCTGCTGCGGAGGTATAGAAAACGCCGTTAACCGCGCAGTCGCCGCTTCCGGCAAGTATATTCCGGTGAAGGTGGATATCATCACCACCGACGGACAGGTAATAGATTGATTTGTGGTATCGGCTTTCGCTCGATATATTTTGGATCTGGAGCTGTAATTATTACGGCTCCTTTTTTCTGTTCCGCAAAATGTCACCTGATTTTCATTGACAAATACCCGATATAGTGGTATAATAAAATGAATATTTGTATTCAAGAGGTGTTTTTTAATGACTATATTTTACAAATTCGACGGTCAGATGTATATTAACATAACTAACGGCTGTCCCTGCGACTGCGTGTTCTGCCTGCGGAACAACTCCGATTCCGTGAAGGATAACGGCAGCCTGTGGCTGGAGCACGAGCCTTCCTTCGAGGAGATCGTGGATGCATACGAGAAATTCGATAAGACCGGCTGCACGCACGCGATATTCTGCGGCTACGGCGAGCCTACCGTCCGCGCGGACATGCTCGTTAAGACTGCGCAGTATATCCGGGAGCACTCTGATATGAAGATACGCCTTAACACAAACGGACTTGTCCGCATGATCCACCCGAAATTCGATATTGAGCAGTTCCGCGGACTTATCGACGTGGCTTCCATCAGCCTCAACGCCCCGGACGCGAAGCGCTACAACGAGGTAACGAGGCCGCATTTCGGCGAGCCGGCGTTCCAGGCTATGCTTGATTTCGCCCGCGATATGAAGAACATGGGCGTCCAGGTGAAGTTCACCGTTGTCGACGTTATCACAAAGGACGAGATCGACCGCTGCCAGCAGCTTGCTGACAGCATGGGAATACCGCTCAGAGTGCGCGAGTACATCACCGACAACGAAAGCTACACATGAGGATTATCGGTATCGACCCGGGCTACGCCATCGTTGGGTATGGAGTTCTAGACTATGAGAAAACGCGGTTCTCCGTGGTGAACTACGGCGCGATAACCACCGCCGCCGGAACCAGCTTCGACCGCCGCCTCATGGAGATCTACGACGACATGTGCACCGTGCTCGATATGTTCAAGCCGGACTGCATGTCCATTGAGAAGCTATATTTCACCAACAACAAGACCACCGGAATCGATGTTGCGCAGGCGCGCGGGATAATCCTGCTGACGGCTGTGCAGCGGGACATCGAGATCTACGAATACACGCCAATGCAGGTGAAGCAGGCGGTCGTAGGCTACGGCAAGGCTGAGAAGCACCAGGTGCAGGAGATGGTGAAGAATATCCTCCGTCTGGACGCGATACCCAAGCCCGACGACACTGCGGACGCGGTGGCTCTTGCAATATGCCACGGACATTCCAGCGGGTCGCAGCTTTCGAGGCTCATTGCAAAGGCTGCGGAAAACGACGGCGCGATGGGAAAAATATACCACAAGAGTGACAAGAGGTAAAATACATGATATACAGCTTACACGGCGAACTAATCCACACAGAGCCGAACCTCGCGGTAGTTGAATGCGGCGGGGTAGGCTACGCCTGCCGCACGACCATGAACACGCTGAAAAAAATAGGCGGCAGCGGGGAAGTCAGGCTTTTTACTCAGCTGAATGTCCGTGAGGACGCGATAGATCTTTTCGGCTTCGCTGATACTGCTGAATTGCAGGCGTTCAGGCAGCTCACTTCCATTTCAGGAGTGGGTCCTAAAGCCGCGCTTGCGATACTGTCCGACCTCACTCCGTCCAAGCTGGCGCTGTGCATAACCACCGGCGACAGCAAGACTCTGACGCGCTCTCCTGGTATCGGAAACAAGATAGCCCAGCGTATCGTTATGGAACTTAAAGACAAGGTGGCAAAGGAACAGCACATCTCCGCTTCCGACTTCGGCACGGAGCCTGTCACTGCGGCTTCGGTAGGCGGCAACGCCGCTGCGGAGGCTATCACAGCGTTGTGCGTGCTTGGATTCGCTCTGCCGCAGGCTCAGGCGGCGCTCACCGGCGCAGACCCTGACAGCAGCGTTGAGGAGCTTATAAAATACGCGCTCAAGCATTTGGGCTGAGTCAGCGAAATCGCGTTTGGGAGGTGAGCGTTTTGAAGAATGCAGAAGCGACCGCTAAGGCATTCATGGCTATTGCGGCGGCTGAGTTTTTCCTGTTTCTGGGTTTCATGTATGCAGAGGGGAACGAAAATTTCCGGCTGATGTGCATATCCGGGCTGATACTCGGCGGAGGCACGGCGGGTGCCCCCCCGGCAACTGCACGCTCTGCCGCCACGGCGGCTGCCCTCGCGGCAAGTACGCTCTGCTCGTTTGCAAAGGAGTCTTTTTCGGAACGCCGGGCGGCTCTCAGGGCGCTCGGAAAACACGGGCTTCGCATTCTCCGGCACGACGAGGGCGCACGCTGCGCTTACAAGGGAATTCTCATGCTGATGAAGGGGCGCTACCCCGAGGCGGAGGAAAAACTCATGCGGGCGCTCAGCATTTCGGATAACCGCCAGAATCAGCTTTTCTGCGTGGAGTGGCTCATCAAGCTGTACGAGGCGCAGGAGAACGAAGGTCAGCTTATGTGGGCGCTTCGGAAGGCTGCGGAGATAGCTCCGGACAATCCGGACGCGCAGTCGCGGCTCGGACATGCCTATTACAACGAGGGGAAGCTCAGCAGTGCGGAATACTGCTTTGAACAGGCGCTCAGGTACGACCCTAACTATGGGTACTCCTACTACAGCCTGGCGACGATATACACGCTTCGCGGCGAGGACGAGCGCGCTCTCGAGACCCTCAAGAAATTGGTGACTATCCAGGAAAACCACCCGCTGGTCTACGCCGAACTTGCCACATGGTACGCAATGCACGACGATGAGAAGAACGCCGAGGAAGCCTACGACAAGGCGATACTCTGCGGCTACAAGGATCCAGAGGAGCTTTCAAAGCGCATGACCGCGCTGCGAATGTTCAACCACGCTGAAAACGCAACGGGAAACGACCTGCCGCGGGATTATTACAGATACATCGAAAAGGAAGAAACTGAGGAAACAGTAAAGGATGGTTCTTATAAGGTACAGCGTCCATTCGTTCTTGTTACAAAGGATGGTTCTGAACTCGGGGGAAATCCCGAACGCAGTAACAGAATAGTCGAGCCGGAATATAATGAGTCAGATACCGATATCGAGTATTCTCTGCGCCCGAAGGCGCTTGACGAGTACATCGGGCAGGATAAGGTCAAGGAGAACATGAAGGTCTACATCGAGGCTGCGAAAAAGCGCGGCGAGTGTCTTGACCATGTGCTGCTCTACGGACCTCCCGGACTTGGCAAGACCACGCTTTCGTGCATTATCGCGAACGAGATGGGCGTGAATATCCGCGTGACCTCCGGTCCGGCGATCGAGAAGGCGGGGGATCTGGCGGCTCTGCTGACGAATTTACAGCCCAACGACGTGCTTTTCATCGACGAGATACACCGCCTTTCGCGGCAGGTCGAGGAAGTGCTTTACCCTGCGATGGAGGACTATGTTCTCGATATAATCATGGGCAACGGTCCTTCGGCGAGGTCTATCCGCATCGACCTGCCGAAATTCACGCTTATAGGCGCTACTACGCGCTCCGGACAGCTTTCTGCGCCTCTGCGCGACAGATTCGGCGTTATCCAGCGGCTGGAGCTTTACACTCCGGAGGAGCTTTGCAGCATCGTGCAGCGTTCCGCGATAATCCTCGCGATACCCTGCACAAAGGACGGCGCGATGGAGATCGCAAAGCGCTCCAGAGGCACGCCGCGTATCGCGAACCGCCTGCTCAAGCGCGTCCGCGACTATGCGGAGGTGCTCGGCGATGGAAAGATAACCCAAGAGCTTGCGGACATCGCATTAGGCCGCGAGGATATCGACAAGCTAGGTCTTGACAGGCTCGACAGGCGGCTTCTGGAAATGATAATCAAGGGCTACAACGGCGGTCCCGTCGGGCTGGAAACGCTGGCTTCCGCGCTTGGCGAGGAGTCGGTGACGCTGGAGGAGGTCTGCGAACCGTTCCTCATGCAGCTCGGGTTCATTGCAAGAACTCCGCGCGGGCGCACCGCTACTGCGCTCGCTTACAGACACCTGGGGATACTCCAGGACGGTCAGCAGCGGCTTGATTTCTGATAATACGAGCATTCTCTAATTAAATATACATAACGGGGGCAATAATATGGGAAGAATTTTCGGCACGGACGGCGCGCGCGGCGTTGCAGTCACGGAACTCACCTGCGAAAGGGCAATGGAGATAGGAAGGGCAGCGGCTTACGTCCTCACTAAGGAGAGCGGCAAGGCTCACCCGAATATCATCGTTGGCATGGATACCCGCATTTCCTCTAAAATTCTGGAGGCGGCGCTGTCCGCTGGTCTTGCTTCCGTGGGAGCAAACGCGCTGCTGCTTGGAGTTGTGCCTACTCCTGCGGTGGCTTATCTTGTGAAAAGGTACAATGCGGACGCGGGCGTTATGATCTCCGCTTCGCATAATACCGTGGAATACAACGGCATAAAGCTGTTTTCCTCCGAGGGATTCAAGCTCCCGGACAGCGTTGAGGAGGAGATAGAGGCTCTTATACTCGACCGGAAGGACGAGATCAGACTCCGTGACGGCATCGAGGTCGGGAGGATCTCCAGACTCAGCAGCGCCTGCACCGACTACATTCAGCACATCAGGGAATGCGCCGGAGCGGGGGACTACGCAGGCGTGAATCAGCGCTACTGCTTCGACTGCGCGAATGGAAGCTCCGCCGCTACGGCGCGCAAGCTTTTCGCGTACCTCGGGTGCTTGACGGAGCGTCAATAAGCGCTTGTCTTATGCCCCAGTTGGGACTGACGATGGAAGAAGGCACAGTATCCAGTTGGCTCAAGCACGAGGGTGACGCGGTCAAAGCCGGCGGCTATGACCTCGGCATCGCGTTCGACGGCGACGCCGACAGGTGCCTTGCGGTCGATGAAAACGGCAGGGTCATCGACGGCGACCGCATAATCGCAGTTCTTGCCAAGCGCATGAAGGAAAAGAAGATACTCAAGGGCGACGCCGCTGTCGTTACCGTTATGAGCAACCTCGGGTTCCACGATTTCATGAAGCAGAACGGCATGAAAACCGTCTGCGCCAAGGTCGGCGACAGATATGTCCTCGAGGAAATGCAGCGCAGCGGGTACAATATCGGCGGCGAGCAGTCCGGACATATAATCATGCTCGACCATGCGACCACCGGCGACGGTCAGCTCACGGCGGCTATGCTCATAAAGGTCATGACCGAGACCGGGAAGTCCCTGGCGCAGCTCTGTGAGGGCATCGAGGACTACCCGCAGCTTCTCGTGAACGTGAAGATAACCGAGAGCGGCAAGGGTAAGTGGAACAAGGTTCCTGCTATAATGGACTGCATTTCCGCGGCTGAGAAGGAACTCGGCGGCAGCGGCAGAGTACTCGTCCGCGAGAGCGGCACGGAGCCTCTGGTGCGGGTTATGGTCGAGGGCAAGGACATGGATATGGTGAAGCGGCTGGCGGACTCCATCGCGGAGGAAGTCAAGCGCAGCCTTACCTGACGGAGGAAACATGCTGGTTTGTGCAAATAACGGGAACTTTCCTGCAAATGATAAAGATGAACTCAAAACCGCGCTGAATGCGGCGTGCGGCGAGATATGGCTCGGCGAGGGCACGGATTCCTACCCCTGCATGGCGATACTCTGCTGCGAGGACGGCGCTTCCATCAATTATTTCGAGAGCGAGGGCGGCACGGCTTATGTCTCCATCGGCGATAAGACCCGCCACGGAACCATTGACGTCAACATCGACGGCGAGGTGTATCAGCTCAGCCGCGGGCAGATAGTTCCGGAGGAGAAGATACTCGAGATAGCCGAGGCGTTCATGAATGAAATGAAGCTGCCGGAGTGCGTTGAGTGGGAGAAGATTTAAAATATGCCGTTTGATTTCAAAAAGGAATATAAAGAGTTTTATATGCCGCCCAGAAAGCCGGGTATTGTCAACATTCCCAAGATGAACTATATTGCAGTTCGCGGGACGGGCGACCCCAACAGCGAAAACGGCGAGTACAAGGAATCCATCGGGCTGCTGTATGCGGTTGCGTTCACTATAAAGATGAGCAAATTGGGCAGCCACAGAATGGCGGGCTATTTTGATTATGTGGTTCCTCCGCTTGAGGGATTCTGGCGGCAGGAAGGTTCGGATTCCATCGACTATTCCCATAAGGAGAACTTTCACTTCATTTCGGCAATCAGGCTTCCTGATTTTGTTACTGCTGATGAATTTAACTGGGCGGTCGGGGAAGCTGCCAGAAAAAAGAAGCTTGACCTTTCCAAAGTGGAGTTCTTTACTTATGATGAAGGGCTGTGCGTGCAGTGCATGCATATCGGTCCATATGACGACGAGCCGAAAACGATAGAAGCGATGCACGAGCATGCGGCACAGAATGGCTATGTTCCGGATATACGCGCTGAACGCATGCACCATGAAATATATCTTTCAGACCCGCGAAAATGTGCTCCGGAGAGGTTAAAGACTGTTGTTCGCCACCCCGTCAAGTTGGGTGAGCGTTAAGAATAAGCAGGAACAGAGGACAAAAGAATGAGACTTTCAGACAAGTGGCAGGACTACTGCCTTATCGACACATCAGACGGCGAACGGCTGGAGCGCTGGGGCGACGTCACCCTTATCCGCCCCGACCCGCAGATAATCTGGAAATGCTCCGGCGAGGCTCCTGAGTGGCGCACCGCCCACGCAAAGTACAACCGCTCGTCCTCCGGCGGAGGCTCCTGGGATTACCGCAGGAAGCTCCCGGAGAGCTGGCAGATAAAGTACGGGGAACTCACATTTATGGTGAAGCCCACCGGATTCAAGCACACCGGGCTGTTCCCGGAGCAGGCGGTCAACTGGGACTACTGCATGAACGCAATCAGCGGCGCAGACCGCCCGATAAACGTGCTGAACCTGTTCGCCTACACCGGCGGAGCTACGCTCGCATGCGCTGCGGCGGGAGCCTCCGTGTGCCATGTGGACGCAGTAAAGGGCATGGTTGACTGGGCGCGCACCAACGCGAAGCTGTCCGGGCTTTCGGATAAGCCGATACGCTGGATCGTCGACGACGCGCAGAAGTTCATCAGCCGCGAGATACGCCGCGGGAACCACTACGACGGCATTATACTCGACCCTCCCAGCTATGGCAGGGGAACCAACGGCGAAATGTGGAAGCTGGAGGACTGCATTTACGACCTGATGGAGAGCTGCACGCAGCTCCTTTCGGACAAGCCGCTGTTCGTGCTTCTGAACAGCTACACGACCGGGCTTTCCGCCAGCGTTATGAGCTACCTCCTGCAAATGACCGTCGGTAAGCGGTTCGATATCACGGTGGATTCCCAGGAGATAGGGCTGCCGGTAAAGCAGACCGGTATGCCGCTCCCCGCAGGAAGCACCGCAATAGTACATTTTTGAGATAACGGGTGAATCACTTGAACATTATAGAAGTCGAAAACCTTTGCTTTGATTACATCAGCTACGACGAGGACGGCAAGGAAGTAGGCCGCAATCCGGTGCTGAAGGACGTTTCCCTGTCCGTTCCGGAGGGGCAGTTCCTTGCGGTGCTGGGTCACAACGGCTGCGGAAAATCCACGCTTGCGAAGCACTTTAACGCGATACTCACGCCGACCTCCGGCAAGGTCACGGTCGCGGGCATAGATACCTCCGACGAGGACAAGCTGTTTGATATCCGCCAGACGGTGGGCATGGTGTTCCAGAATCCGGATAACCAGCTCGTTGCTACCATTGTCGAGGAGGACGTTGCGTTCGCGCCGGAGAACATGGGAATTCCGCAGCCGGAAATCCGCCAGCGCGTCGACGACGCACTGAAACAGGTCGATATGTACGAGTACCGCGAGCATGCTCCGCACCAGCTTTCGGGCGGTCAGAAGCAGCGCGTCGCCATCGCGGGAGTTATCGCGATGCAGCCGCGCTGTATCGTCATGGACGAGCCTACCGCAATGCTCGACCCCAAGGGCAGGCGGGAGGTCATGGAGACTATCCACACGCTCAACCGCGAAAAGGGCATAACTGTAGTCCTCATCACGCACTACATGGACGAAGCCGCGCAGGCTGACCGCGTGGTCGTGATGGACGGCGGCAATATCATCATGGACGACGTTCCGAAGAAGATTTTCTCACAGGTTAAGAAGCTGCGCTCCGTCGGGCTGGACGTCCCGCAGGTGACTGAACTATGCGAGGAGCTTCGCGAGAAGGGCGTGGACATTTCCACGGAAATAATCGGCGAACAGGAGTGCGCAGAGGCTCTGTTCAACCTCACAAAGGGCAGGAGCGCGGAGATACCTCCGGCGAAGGAAGCCGCAGAGGACGACAAGCGCCCGGTAGTGCTGGAATGCGACAAGGTGACTTACAAGTACAGTATCGGCACCCCGTTTGAAAAGACCGCGGTGAACAGCGTCGACCTGAAGATACGCCAGGGCGAGTTCGTCGGGATAATCGGACACACCGGAAGCGGCAAGTCCACACTGATACAGCATTTCGACGGGCTTGTGAAGCCGACCTCCGGGCGCGTGCTGGTGGACGGCGCGGACATCTGGAGCAAGGACGTGAATATACGCGGCATACGCTTCAAGGTGGGGCTTGTGTTCCAGTATTCGGAGCACCAGCTCTTTGAGGAGACCGTTGCGAAGGACATCGCCTACGGTCCGAAGAACATGGGACTTTCCGAAGAGGAGATAAAGAAGCGCGTCAGGAGCGCGGCGGAAAGCATGGATATAGTCCACCTGCTGGACAGGTCGCCGTTTGAGCTTTCCGGAGGCCAGCAGAGAAGAGCCGCCCTCGCGGGAGTCCTCGCGATGGACCCCGAGGTCTTTATCCTTCACGAGCCGGCGGCGGGTCTCGATCCCAAGGGGCGCGACAAGATTCTCGCGCAGATAAAGAAATATCACGACGAATACGGCAAGACGATACTGCTTGTATCTCACTCGATGGAGGACATTGTGAAGTACGCCGGAAAGGTGCTTGTAATGAACAAAAGCCGCCTGTTCTGCTACGACACGGTGGACAGAGTATTCGCCCGGACGGACGAGCTTGCGAAGATAGGTCTCGACGTTCCGCAGATAACCAGAATGAGCCATATTCTGAAATCCTTAGGCACGGATATCGGGAATGACATCTACACCACACAGAGAGCGGCTGAGCGTCTGCTTCCGCTGATAAGATAAGTAAGGACTAGAACAAAAGATGATAAAGGATATTACGATAGGGCAGTACTTCCCGGGTAATTCGGTCATACACAGGCTCGACAGCCGCGTAAAGCTCGTTCTGGATATACTGTACCTTGTTATTCTGTTTACCGCACAGAGCTACACCGGTCTGCTGCTGGGAATGCTTTTCATGGTGATGTGCTATATGCTGGCGAGGATAAAGCTCGTCATGATCCTGAAAAGCGTGAAGCCTATCCTTCCGCTGATGATTTTCACCGGCATTCTCAACCTGTTTTTCGTCAAGGGTGAAACTCCGCTGTTCAAGTGGGAGTTCATTGAGATATACCCGGAGGGCGTGAATACGGCGCTGTTCATGCTGATACGCGTTATCACGCTTATCGTCGGCATGTCCCTGCTGACCTACACGACCTCCCCGATAATGCTCACCGACGCTATCGAGCGGCTCCTTTCGCCGCTGAAGAAGATACACGTCCCGGTGCACGAGCTTTCAATGATGATGACTATTGCGCTGCGTTTCATTCCGACTCTGGTGGAGGAAACGGACAAGATAATGTCCGCGCAGAAGGCCCGCGGCGCGGAGATGGACACCGGCGGACTTGTCAAGAAGGCAAAGTCGCTGATACCGGTGCTGATACCGCTGTTCGTTTCAGCGTTCAAGCGCGCCAACGAGCTTGCGACCGCGATGGAATGCCGCTGCTATCACGGCGGCGAGGGCCGTACGAGGCTCCGCGTAATGCACACGGCTCCTAGGGATTACGTTGCCATCGGCTGCATGCTGCTGCTTCTGGCGGCGGTCATCGTTATAAACTGCTTCCCGGTTCTGCCGTAACTGCCCAGCGAGGTGAGGATTTGCGAAATTTAAAGGTTTTCATAGCCTACAACGGCGCTGCCTACCACGGATTCCAGCGGCAGGACAACGCCCTGACCGTCCAGGAGGCAGTCGAGAACAGCATAGGAAAGCTGCTGAAGATCCCCGCGCCGGTGATATACGGCTGCTCCCGGACGGATACCGGAGTACATGCGCGGCAGTTCTGCTTCAACGTCCACGTTGACAGCAGGATACCCTGCGAAGGTTTCGTGAAAGGAATGAACACGCTGCTTCCGCCGGATATCGCGGTGCTTTCCTGCGAGGACGCCCCGGAGGACTTCCACGCGAGATACTGCACAAAAAGCAAGGAATATGTATACCTCATCGCGAATACCGTTCAGAGGGACGTTTTTTTGCAGAACCTTGCGTACCACTACCCCTATCCGCTCGACCTTGATAAGATGAACGAAGCGGCACGGCTTCTGGTCGGGGAGCACGATTTCGCGGCGTTCTGCCGGGCGGAGGGAAAGGCGCGCATGAAGTCCACCGTGAGGGAGATATACAGCTTCACGGCTTCAATGAAGGAGGACGACGTGTGCGAGCTGAGGATAAGCGGCAGCGGATTCCTGTACAATATGGTGAGGATATGCGCGGGAACGCTCATCTATATAAACGAAGGTAAGCTAACCACCGACGACATAAGGCGGGCGCTCCAGACCGGAGACCGCAGCCTTGCAGGCAAGACGCTACCGCCGGAGGGTCTGTACCTCAACCGTGTAATATATTGACCGATGTATAATAGCTTGGGGAAGGCTGGTGCAGAAGTACAGAATGGATAAAAGAAACGACATAAACGAGTTCAGAAAAAAGCGGAGGCTCAGAAGGGTAAGGCTCAACATAGCCATACTTGTGCTGTTCGGGCTTATCGCCCTGTTCATCGCGCTCAACTGGGGAAAGATAATAGCTCCGCTGAAGGACGCCGCGCTTGACGTCGGCAAAGGCGGCTTTCCAGTCGACCTGCCGGGAAGCACCGATTATGTCCTTGACGAGCTGGGCGACAATTTCTGCCTGCTGACGGATACCTACTTCTATACCTACAACTCAGACGGCGCGATGATAACCAGCGCCCAGCACGGACTGCAGTCCCCGGCGCTGTCGAGCAACTCCCGGCGCGCGCTCATCTACGACCGCAACGGCAGGGAGCTTCAGCTCTATAACCGCTCCGGTGAGATATTCAGCACCGCCACCGAAGATACGATAGACTTCGCGCAGGTAAGCAACGGCGAGCGCAGCGCGGTGGTCACGAAGTCCTCAAAATATTCCAACTGTCTGTTCGTTTTCAACGGGGAGGGTCAGCAGATATTCCGGTGGGCTTCGCCGCTGTACCTCATCGACCGGGTGGTGTTCTCGCAGGACGACAGCAGCATTTTCGCGGCGGTCTGCGGCGCGGACAACGGCGAGCTGGAGTACAGGCTGCTGCGCTTCGACCTTGACAACGCGGAGGGCAGCGCCTGGGAGACCTACCTCGGGAATCACATGGTGTTTTCGCTGGAGCAGTCCGGTAAGGAGCTGTTCGCAGTTACCGCCGGCGGAGCGTACATTCTCGACACGGATACCGGCGGCATCTCGGCTCAGACGGAGTTCATCAAGAACGTTTCTCAGATACCCGGCGGGGAGCTACATGCGGTGATGTTCAGCGACAGCGCCGGAGGAAAAGTCCTGACGGTCTACAACGATACGCTAGAAGCGACCGCCGCTGCCGGACTTCAGAACGTCACCAGGGTGCGCGCTGAAGGAAAGAATGTGTATTCCCTCAGCAAGCGCACTTTAACAGTGTTCGACGATGGACTGAACGTAGTCTCCGAAAAGGAGCTGCAGGACGATTACTCAGACATGCTTGTTATAGGAAGCAGCGCCTATCTGCTTGGCTACAACACCGTTCAGAAGGTGGATCTTACTTGATTAAGGAGGCTGTTTATGGGATCGCAGTTTGCGATAGTTTATGATATATTGATAGCGGTAGTCCTGGTGTTCGCAATATTCAGCGGGGCAAAGCGCGGATTCGTCAGCGCGGTCGTTGGAATTGCGGCCGTGTTCGTTGGATTCTTCTGCGCGATGACGTTCAGCGCTCCGCTTACGGAGCTTGTGTATACCTCGATGGTCGAGAAGCCGCTCACCGAGACGGTCAGCCAGACCCTCGACGACAATATGAGCAGCATAACGCTCAGCGGGCTTTCAGGAATGGATTTCGACAGCGTGAAGATCTCCGGGACGCCGGTTTCTGAGATAACTCCGGATTACTCCGGAACCGATAAGGTCGTGATCGACCTTTCAAACGTAGACCTCAGCGGTACAGGCTTTGAAAGCGCAGACCTCAGCAAGTTCGGATTCGGCAGCAGCGAGGACTACGCCCACATGAACGGCAAAACGGCTGAGTTCACCATGGCGGATATCAACGCGTACGGGCTTGGAAAACTCGCGACAGCGCAGGTCATCGCAGTGAAGCTGGCCGCAAGCCCGATGATAAGCGGCATTCAGGAGTACGTCGGCATTATCGGGGGATTATTCCCGGCTCAGTTCCAGGATATCTCCCAGGGTATCAGCGACGGTGAGATATCAATGGTAAGGTCGCTTGTGCTGACTATGATAGACTGCTCGTCGTCGGTCAAGAGCGCGGTGATCGATCATATGCTCCGTCCGGCGTTCACGCTGGTGATGAAAACCATTTTCTTCGCGGTTATCTTCATTGTGGTTAGCTGCGTTCTGGATATAGTCGCGCGGCTGCTCAAGGTGGTCAACAAGGTGCCGGTTATCGGCAGCGTCAACGGACTGCTCGGCGGCGTCTGCGGAGCTGTCAGCGGACTTATCTCGATATGCGTTATCTGCATTCTCGTGCGGTTCATCGTTACGATCAGCGGCGGAAATGTTCTGCTGCTCAACGATACCGCGATTGATTCGACTTTCATTTTCAGGTATTTCTACAACTTTGAATTCCTGAATTTTCTGACATAAAGTGCAGCCAGGCTGCGATTTCATGCAAAGGTGGTATAAACTATGATGATGTGTTCCAGATGCAAGAAGCGTCCCGCGGTGGTGTTCATATCCTCAATGCAGGGTACTGAGCGCCGCAACGAGGGTCTGTGCCTGAGATGCGCCAAGGAAATGGGGCTTCCGCAGGTCGACGAGTACCTCAAGCAGATGGGTATTTCCGAGGAGGACTTTGAGAACGCCTACGATTCTATGTTTGACGAGAACGGCAATCCCGACCCGGAGCTGCTCAAGAATATAGGCTTCGAGGACATCACGAACGGATTCAAGCCGCACGACTCCGATACGGACGATGATGACTCCGAAGATGACGTTGATGACTCCGACGACCCGGACAAGAAGGACGAACTGTTCCAGAAGGGCGGGGCAAACACCATGCCGGAGTTTTTCAAGAAGATGTTCGAGCCGTTCGAGGGTCCCCTCAGCAAGGACGATATGGATAAGCTGAACGAGGAAGCGAAAGCAAAGTCCCCGAAGAAAAAGCAGGAAAAGACCGACAAGAAGCGCAGAACTCTTGAAACATTCTGCACAAACCTCACCCGACGCGCAAAGGACGGCAAAATCGACCGCATTATCGGCAGGGACAAGGAGATCGGCAGAGTTATCCAGATACTTTCCCGCAGGACGAAGAACAATCCCTGCCTTATCGGTGAACCCGGCGTCGGAAAGACCGCCATCGCCGAGGGTATCGCGCTGAAGCTGGCAAGCGGGGACGTTCCGTTCAGGCTCCAGGGCAAGGAGCTTTACCTGCTCGACCTCACCGCGCTTGTAGCGGGGACGCAGTTCAGAGGTCAGTTTGAGAGCCGCGTGAAGTCCCTTATCGACGAGGTAAAGAACGCCGGAAACGTTATCCTGTTCATCGACGAGGTACACAACCTGGTCGGCACCGGAGATTCCGAGGGAACCATGAACGCCGGAAACATGTTCAAGCCGGCGCTTTCCCGCGGGGAACTCCAGGTTATAGGCGCGACCACGTTCAACGAGTACCGCAAGTACATCGAGAAGGATGCGGCACTTGAGAGACGTTTCCAGCCTGTGAATGTCGAGGAACCATCCGAGGATGAGACTGTTGAGATATTAAAGGGAATAAGGCCGGCTTATGAGAAGCACCATGGCGTTAAGATTTCGGATGCGGCACTTGTGGCAGCAGTCAAGATGTCATCGCGATATATCAACGACAGATTTTTGCCGGATAAGGCTATTGACCTTATAGATGAGGCAGCCTCTAAGACAAGGCTTGGCGTGTATTTAAAGCCGGATGCGATCAAGAACCTTGAGGACGAGATTTCGGCAATGGATGCGCAGAAGGAAGCGGCGATTAAGGAAGAGGCTTATGAGAAAGCCGGGGAAATTAAGAAAAAGCAGCTTAAGAAGCTCGAGAAGCTTGAAAAGCTCAAGGAAAAATGGGAAAACGATAAGCATAACAAGCGCATGGTTGTAGGGGAGAATGAGATAGCGGATGTTGTGTCTGACTGGACGAAAATTCCTGTCAAGAAGCTTGCAATGGAGGAGTCTGAGAGACTTATGAATCTTGAAAAGATACTTCATGAGCGTGTTGTCGGGCAGGATGAAGCTGTTACTGCGGTAGCGAAGGCAATCAGACGCGGACGGGTTGGACTTAAGGATCCGAAAAGACCTATAGGCTCATTCTTGTTTCTTGGCCCTACCGGTGTCGGCAAGACAGAGCTTGCAAAGGCACTTGCGGATGCAATGTTCGGCTCAGAGAATGCTCTCATAAGAGTAGATATGTCCGAGTACATGGAGAAACACAGTGTATCGAAAATGATTGGTTCGCCTCCGGGATATGTTGGCTATGAGGAGGGAGGACAGCTCAGCGAGAAGGTGAGGAGAAATCCATATTCGGTAATCCTTTTTGATGAGATAGAGAAGGCTCACCCGGATGTGTTCAACATACTTCTTCAGGTACTCGATGACGGACACATAACCGATTCTACCGGAAGAAAGGTCGATTTTAAAAATACGGTTATAATTATGACCTCCAATGCGGGCGCGCAGAACATAATTTCTCCTAAGAATTTAGGATTTGCTTCGGATAACAGCAAGGAGCATAACCATGCGGTTATGAAGGAAAGAGTTATGGAAGAGGTCAAGAGCATATTCAAGCCTGAGTTTTTGAACAGAATTGATGAGACGATTGTGTTCCATACACTCACAAAGGAGAACATCGGAAGCATTGTGGATATTCTTTTAGCTTCAATCAATAAGAGAATCAAGGAGCAGATGAATATGACAATCAAGCTTGATGAGGCTGCGAGAAATTACATTATCGACAACGGCTATGATGAGAAATACGGCGCAAGACCTTTAAAGAGAGCGCTTCAGAACAAGGTAGAGGATGAGCTTGCAGAAAAGATTCTTGAGGGAACCTTCAAGTCCGGAGATACGGTTCTTGTAGGCCTTAGCGATGATAAGCTCACATTTTCAAAATCCAAGTAAAATTTAGTGGAAATTTAGGTGGATTTGAGATATAATATTTTAAAAAGTTACAGATTTACGCGAGATTTGTAATAAAAAATACTTCGGTTGATACCGAAAGCAGGAGGAGCGGTTATGCCCGTAATTGAGGAATTAATCAAGGTTGAGAAGGATGGCTCAATCAGTTTTGGCAACTACGAGTTGGACACCAAGGCTAAGCTTGACAATTTTGATGTAAACGGAGATATTTATAAGGTAAAGACCTTTAACGAGATTACCAAGCTTGAGGAGAATGGAAATTTTGTATACGAATCGGTTCCGGGAACAGCGGTTAACGGATTTACTGCAGATGACAGTTCTGTTAAGTTCTTTGTTGAGGGAAATGACGATGCACAGATTACCCTTGGCTTAGAGGCTGATACAGATTATAAGGTACTTGTTGACAGTGTTGTTATCGGAAATATGAAGACCAATATCAGCGGCAAGCTGAGTCTGAGTGTTGAGCTTTCAGGAAGACCGGTTAAGGTAGAAGTAAATAGAATGTAGTATATTTATAGCTATATAAAATGACAGGGTTGGACTATCGCGATGAGTGTGGGACAACCCTGTTTGTTTAAAAATGAGGTGAGTATGGCAAAAGCTAAGAATACAGCTTTTTTTTGTAAAGAATGTGGATATGAATCTTCGAAATGGCTGGGACAGTGCCCGGAATGCAGGCAGTGGAACACCTTTGTTGAGGAACCTGTTGCGAAGCAGACGTTACAAGGGAATATAAGAGGTATCGCACACCGCGATGTCATGCCGTCCGTCCTGTCCGGAATATCACTCGATGAGGATGAGAGAACACTCACCGGATATTCAGAGCTTGACAGGGTGCTTGGAGGCGGAATAGTAAGAGGATCACTGGTGCTTGTGGGAGGAGATCCCGGAATAGGAAAATCAACGCTTCTTTTGCAGGTGTGCCGCTATCTTGCTGAGTCGAAGAATGTGTTATACATATCGGGAGAGGAATCACTAAGACAGATTAAGCTTCGTGCAGACAGAATCGGAGAGTTTTCGGATAAGCTGTCGCTGCTCTGCGAGACGAATCTTGATGTGATAGATGATGTGATAAGAAAGACTATGCCTGATGTTGTGATTATAGACTCCATACAGACCATGTTCTGCGAGAATACAGCCTCGGCTCCGGGAAGCGTAAGTCAGGTACGTGAATCCACGTCGGTGCTTATGCAGCTTGCAAAAGGGCTTAATATTTCAATTTTCATTGTCGGACATGTGACAAAGGAAGGTGTTGTCGCAGGACCAAGAATACTTGAGCACATGGTAGATACAGTTCTTTATTTTGAGGGAGACAAGAACGCGGCATATCGTATTCTCAGAGCTGTCAAGAACAGGTTCGGCTCCACCAACGAGATAGGTGTTTTCGAGATGCGTGAGACAGGGCTTTCCGAGGTTGCGAATCCATCGGAATATATGCTTGATGGCAGACCGGACGGTGCTCCGGGTTCTGTTGTTGCATGTCTTATGGAGGGAACAAGACCGATGCTTGTCGAGATTCAGGCTCTTGTATGCCAGTCTAATTTTGGAATGCCAAGAAGAACAGCGGCGGGTGCTGATATAAACAGATTCAATCTGCTCATGGCGGTACTTGAAAAGAGGATTGGATTAAGACTTTCAGGATGTGATGCATATCTTAATATTGCCGGTGGACTTAGAATATCGGAACCGGCACTTGACCTGGCGATAGTATATGCTGTATTATCAAGCTATAAAAATATCGCGGTCGACCATAATACAATAGTATTTGGGGAAGTCGGACTTGCAGGAGAAATAAGAGCGGTAAGCCACGCTGCGGTAAGAGTTAATGAGGCTGTTAAGCTGGGATTTACAACATGCATTTTACCTGAGGTATGCCTTAAAAATTTAAAAGCTGATGGAAATATTAAATTAGTAGGAATAAAATCAGTGAATGAGCTTTTAAATATTATATAATTTGGTTACTGTACCGAGTCTGACATAATCTATAAATAGGTGTTAAAATATCCGTATTTTAATTATTGAAGTAAGAGAATATCTGCAGATGCCGGTTCATATCCCTGAGGCATGAGCTGACAAGCAGTAGATATATGTAAAATTCTGAGTGATATATAAAAGGAGAAAACATGGACAACAGCGCATTGGTTAATGAAATGAAAAAGGTTGTGAACGATCTTGATGAGTCACAGCTTAAGGTAGAGAAGCACGCATTTGATGTAATAAATTCATCGGATACTTCTCTAAATCTGGTAAAGGAAGGAATTACAAGCATCGGAGATATTATTGAGCAGATTAACAGACTTAATGAGGTAGTCGAGCGCTCATCACAGAATATTAAGGAGCTTGAAAATCTCTCAAAGATGATAGAGGGCTTTACGCAGGTAATCAGCGGTATTGCAAACAAGACAAACATACTTTCACTCAATGCTTCGATAGAGGCAGCAAGAGCAGGCGATCAGGGAAGGGGCTTTTCGGTTGTCGCAGGTGAAGTGCGTAATCTTGCAGCCCAGACTGCAAAGTCATCAAGAGAGATAGCAGATACGATAGTAAAGGTGCAGGAATTTATTTCCAGTACAGTACAGTCAATGAATCAGATATATGATAATACCACAAAGCAGCATGAGATGGCTGGTTCGGTCAATGAGCTGCTTAACAAGGTGTTAGATGCGGCAATGGTTGCCAATGACGAATCAAGAGGAATGGAGCATGAGATTGCATATCAGAGGGATATTACAGACAGTGCAAAGAATGTGCTTGATACATATACTGATAAGCAGTAAATAGTGCATAGCTGAAGAAAGCATATTTTAATTCCGCCACCGATTAGTTAGTAATATATAGGTGACGGAATTTTTGTTTTATTGCCAAAGTTAGAAAATTCAGACAATATATGTGAAAAATGCTTAAAAACTTACTTTTAAATAATACTTTACAAATCCGGAACAATATGTTAGTATGAACAAGCCTTGAAAAACAAGGCATTAGCAAGACGTCCGGTGCGCGAAAGCAATCCGGAATGAATTGTAAACAGTTTTTTG
>ERZ859923.472-NODE-472-length-24635-cov-2.456225_pt1 | contig 24635 bp, 36 predicted proteins | sample MGYA00510116_ERZ859923 | MGnify/ENA primary metagenome ERZ859923 (study PRJEB30046, sample SAMN00715168) | human gut metagenome | study: EMG produced TPA metagenomics assembly of the A metagenome-wide association study of gut microbiota in type 2... | reverse complement strand
CCGGGATGGTAAGAGCGTTGATTCTGCTGGTGTGATAAACACGACTAACACTTTCATCGAAAAAGATTAATATTTAAAACTGATTAGATATGAGTGAATTATATATACCGCCTGAGCGATTTGAGAGAGACTTTATTACCGGACGATTTTTAAAGGGTTGTGTTTCTCGCAACAAGGGTCGTAAAATGGTTTATCATTCAAAACGTTCCAAGGCCAGAAGTATAAAAAATCTGTCTAAAGGACGTGGGGCTTGGCATAAGACTGGTGCAGGCATGAATAAAAAGAGCGTTGTTTTGATAAAGGATGAGAAATTATGTGGAGTATTCCCTTCGATACAAATGGCTGGTAAGATGATTGGCGTGGCTCCTTCTCTGATCAGTGCTATATGTCGGAAAGTGAGAGGCAAACATACGGCTAATGGATACAGATGTTTTTTTGAAGATAGCAATGATTGGTATAATTTAATTAAACAAGATTATGAATAATGACAGGCAGAAGATATTAACTGATTATATTTCTTACATATACACGACAGGAAGGACTTATGATACTGTCGGGAAATATATCAAATATGTAACGGATTTTCTTGAAAGTGCCGAAGATGTCAATCGTCGTAGCTATCTGGCTTATAAGCGTAAAAATGCCAATATTGGGGCACGTTATCCATTGATGAGTGAAGCCATTTGTGATTTATTACATCACCTTAAAATCGGATATAACCGCCGAGAGCAGAAAATAAAGACGTTAGAAAGACTTGATGCCATTTCGGAGAAGAATAGAAAACTGTTGAATGATTTTATAGTGTGGTTGACCGACAACAATGATTATTCGCCACATACAGTGGATATTTATTATACATCCTTGAAGCAATACTTTGAATATGTGAATGAGATCAATATGGAAAACTGCAAGCGGTTTATACGGACTTTAGAAGAAAAATCATTATCCCCACAGACTATCCGTCTACGTATCACCGCTTTGGAAAAATTTTCTAAATGGCTAAAAAAACCGATAGAGCTTAAGCGACCTAAGATGAAGCGCAAGCTCGATGTAAACAATGTCCCGACAGAAGAGGAGTACAACCGCCTACTGGATTTTCTGAAAACGAAATCCAACAAGGATTACTACTTTTTTATCAAAGTATTGGGTACAACGGGTGCCCGTCTGTCAGAATTCCAGCAGTTCACGTGGGAAGACATTATATCCGGGGAGGTAACACTAAGAGGGAAGGGTAACAAGTACCGTCGATTTTTCTTTCAAAAACAGTTACAGCAAGAAGCGAAGGCTTATGCTAAGGAACATGGTAAAACCGGGATTTTTGCGGTAGGGAGATTCGGTCCGATCACACAGCGGGGCTTTTCCCAGCACTTGAAAGCATGGGGAAAACATTGCGGTATTGATTCAAGGAAGATGCACGCACACGCCTTTCGTCATTTTTTCGCTAAAATGTTCCTGAAAAAAAACAAAGATGTTATTCAACTGGCTGACCTTTTAGGTCATGGGAGTGTAGACACAACAAGAATTTATTTACAAAAGAGTTATGACGAGCAAAAAAGAGATTTTAATCGAAACGTTACATGGTAGCCTTGAACCATTTAAGCAGCTTCCGACCCTGATTGACAAGGAAACCATTTATGACGAGACTGGACATGTAGACACCGAGTTTCTGACAGCCATACTGGAGTGGATGTCAGTCAATGCCTCCATTGCTATCGGTGTACAAAAATCATTACGCAGACTGTTAGGCATTGAGGAGAATAAAGAAAGCAAGAAAGGTACAGCTGACAGTGGGAAGAACTGGAGCGTTGAAGAGATACTGCGGCATTGTACCTTGGAGAACGGTTTGTTGAAACTTCCCAATGTGCAGTTCAATAAGAAATCGTATGCCGAGGCTAAGAAATGGATTGAAGAAGCCGGCGGATCTTGGCAGGGTGGAAAGGCTCAAGGGTTTACATTCCCGTTCAATCCGGAGAGGGTGTTCTCAATTCTTAAAGAAGGGAAGCGCTGTAATCTTCAGCAGGAATACCAGTTTTTTGAAACGCCGGCTGAGGTGGCGGACTGGCTGGTTATGCTTGCCGGCGGAATACATGAAAATGATACGGTACTGGAACCGAGTGCCGGCCGCGGTGCTCTCATTAAAGCCATTCATCGAGCTTGTCCTTCTGTAACAGTGGAATGCTATGAACTGATGCCGGAAAACAGAGAGTTTTTGCATACCCTTAGCAACGTAATATTGCTTGATGAAGACTTTACCAAAGACAGTGTAGGTAGTAGTTATACTAAGATAATTGCAAATCCTCCGTTTTCCGGTAATCAGGATATAAATCATATAAAGCTTATGTATGATCGATTGGAAGAGGGTGGAACCCTTGCGGCAATAACCAGCCAACACTGGAAATTTGCTTCGGAAAAGAAATGTATTGATTTCCGCAACTGGCTGAAAGAAGTACATGGAGAAGTGTTTGAAATCAGCGCAGGCGAGTTTAAAGAGAGTGGCACTTCTATTAGTACAATGGCGGTAGTTATAAAAAAATAATTCAAAATGATATAGAAATGAATATGATATTCCTGAAAAGAAAACCAGCCTCTTTTTTTGAAAAAAAGCAGGCAAAGGTTTTAGAAACTATACAATCTCTTGTTTCAAAGATTGATGTGGGTGAAATAGTTTCCGTATCAAAAGGATATGGAGGATTCACAGTAACTACCCCTGATGGTAGATGTATTAAGAAAGTTGAAGCTATTAAATTAGATTTAATACAGATTGAGATATGAAAAGATTGAGTAAATATAGATACTACAATGGAAACGAAAGTAACTAAAGATGGATTTGTTTGGTTGGTAGTACCAGACAATTATGCAATGGAGATGTGGAAAGCCAACCTCGCCACATTGTATGTACTGCATAATGATGACAGTGAAACAATGGTAGAAACGGATCTGCAAATGGCTGATGCTATACATGACGGAGAGCGAATTGGCATTGAGGTTGGATTCATCAAAGGCCTGCTCCCGGCCTGTCCCCAATGCGGCAGTAGGCTGGTGCCAAGTAGAAACCCTGAATATGAATGGGAGTGTTTAGAGTGTGATGAAGATTTTAAAACGTGTGAGTTATGATACAACAAGAACTGAATAACATATCAACCTACGTGGTTGGCGATTTTATTATTAAAGTGATAGATGCTCATAATGTAAGAATAACAACAGATAGAGGAACTGTGTTGGTTTGCCCTAGATCGGACAACTCTATAATTGTAAAATCATCAAAAGAAGATAAAAATGAACAAAGAAGAATTTCAGACAAAGAAAAATGATATTGATTCAAAAATAAGGGAATTGAAGAATCAGAAAATTCAGTTGGAAAAGGAATACATTGAATCCAACCAAGGATTTCCTGTTGGAAGTAAGGTCTGTATAACGGTCATGGCTCATGAAAGGAACAATGAAAGGATATTGGTTCCCGAAGCAAAGAAGTTAGCCTATATCGCAGATTATGAAATTGATGATAACGGAGAGGTTGTCCCATCTTTAAGACAGTTGGATTACAATGGGGGCATGTCAGCAATACCTTTATTTGTTAATTTAAAGAAGGCTATAATTGAATTAGTGTAAATCGATATAGAAATGAGTAAAACAACAATTTATTACCTATTCCTAGTAGTAATGTATATGCTGCTAGGATAGGTGGAAAGGAGAGATATGAAACAGACAGTAGAAGAAGCAGCGAAGGAAAATATCCTATTTAATCATAGGACAGTTGACAGAACTTTGAGCGGTAAAGATTTGGCAAAGTTTGGAGAGATTAATTTCGTTCAAGGTGCCGAATGGCAATCCAAGCAATCGCCTTGGATAAGTGTTAAGGAACGGTTGCCAGAACCAAACAAGCTTGTCCTTTGCAGAATGGTATCAAATGGAGCGATTGTTAGTGGCTATATCGTTGTTTCATCCGGGAAATCGCCATACGTTGCGACAGACGGAGGATTTGAATTTGAGGATTGGAACGGCTACGAGTGTGACATGTGGATGTACATCCCGTCTTTCGATGAAATATTAGAAGCCAACAGGGATGTACTTGAACGAATTAAAGAGAAAGGAGATTGAGATATGAAAAGAAACAGAAAACAAAAGAAGAGCACTGCATCAAGCAAAAGACGCAGTGCTGCAACTTACAAGGTTGTAGTGAATAACATTTACTTAACATCCGATAACTATTTCACTGGTTGCGGTGGAATAATTTGTGATGATGATTCACTAGATTTTCAATCAAAGAACGCCAAGAGTTTTTAAATTGAATAGTGATGTATATGAGCATTTGGGACAATTGGCAGCTACTAAAGCAAGGTGGGTTATCGGTCCATCGCTTTCTATAAAATTACCATTATTATCCTTCTCCAATGATAATAAATTATAAACATGAGGGCTGATTACTTTATCCTCTGTACATCCGCAATTAGGACACTTGCCTATACGGATCTTTTGTAGGAGTTTTTCCTGTTGTTCTTGTGTCAATAATTTCATAAACAATAAATTTAATAATTCGACAAAAGCAAAAGTAATAATAAAAAACCGAAGGGCGCATCTAAACTCACAATAAATTTAAAATTCGACACTTTATGTTTATTCGGATGCGCCCTTTATTAAAACAAATAATCATGGAAATAAAGAACGGAATAATAATTGATGGAGTGCTGCATGAAATGGTTGAACTGATTGATGCGCGCTGTCTGGATTTTGATTGCAGTAAATGTTCGTTGAATAAAGAATGCAATGAGTGTAAGATGGAGCATGAATCATACCTGTGTAATGTGATGGGTTGTTTCTTCTTTGTTAATCGTGGTAAAGTAACGGATATTAAAACAGAGGAGGAAAAGGAATGAAACAGGCATTATCAATCGAGCAGATGAAGCACTTGAAGGATCTTGGTCTGGATACAAGCGATGCAAGCATGCACTGGCAGTTTTTGCCTACCGCTGATTCTATCATCAACGGAACAGATGAAATAGAGAAAGAACCTTGTCTTTTTGTGAGTCAACCGAACATGAAGCATGAATACCCTGCTTACATCTTGCAGGATATTCTCGGTAAGCTGCCTGTATACCTAAATTACTTTGGTACAAAATATAAGCTGCACATTGAACCTACTTTTGCTGGACCTTGGTGTATAAGCTATCAAATAGGCATATGTGAACCATTTGTTTTTAAATTGTCAGGAAATCTATTGGATGCAGCCTATGATATGCTATGTTGGTGCATTGAAAACGGATATGTTAAAATCGGAAAGGAGGAAAAGTAAATGGATATAGTACCTATTGTAATAAAAGATGATCTTTCTAAAGAACAGATAGAGTATCTACAAAAACAACAAACAGAATATAAATTGATTAAAAAAGTTAAGAGGAATCCAGGGCATATATTATTCTCTTTTAACGTTAAGACAGGGGAGATAAAGAGAGCTTCTATTATACATAATGTTTCTATAGGACTGAATGGACTTCCTATAACTAGGGCTGAAACGGTCATAGAACCTAATTGCTATTATGAACAAGCCTTGAATGAAAAGAATTTTAGAAAGAAATTGAAGAAATCAGGATTATTAAAAAACGAATAATTATGGGATTTACAACACCGTGTTTTATACGTAAAAACACACAGGAACTTCGGAATAAGTTAATAGAGCTTGGTTACAAATCATCAAGAGTTATAGATGATAATGAAGAGTTATGTTTAGCAACAGGTTTAAATAAATATACCCACATTACGAATGAGATGTTTGATTCAAAAGATCCGCATATAACTTGGAATTGTGCTGGTAGGATTGATTGTGGAACCAATGAAGATCTTTTCCTAGCTTTAGCCGCATTGAGGAATGATACAAATAACAATCAATGGTTTATAGCAGAATCTTCACTTAGTGTTTCTTTTGATGATGCTATTGGTAATGACCATTATTTCGTAGAACCTAAAGGTAGATTCTTCTTTTGGGGTATAGAATATCAAAATTCAACAATTATTTTAGGAAATTTCCGTAAAGCCACCGTAGACGAACTGATTGAACATTTTAAAACAAAGGAAGAGCAATGAAAGCAAAGTATTTTAAAAAGATAAGAAGCCAAGTTAAGTGGTATAAGGTATCATACAGAGATGATTTGTTTTTTGATTTTAGAGATGAAAAAGAGATATTGGCTAAATCTCCTGAAAATGCTTGTGTCAGATACCATAAACGTACTGGATGTTTTGTTAACAAATATAATCCTAACAATATCACACAACATAGCGAATGTTTTTCAAGGTTCAAAGTATGTATAGGTAAGAAAGTAATGTATTTCGATTAAATATGAAAGCAAGAATAAAATCAACAGGGGTTTTGGTGGATGTAATTCCGAAAACAAATACCAATGCGTTACATAGTGGAGATAACATATATGTATGTGATAATATGGTATTCAGAGAGTGTGAACTTGACTTTTTAAATCTTGGAAATTCAGCTATTGACTGGGAACAGCGTAGATACGAATTGGCAAAAGAAATCGTTAATGTGGTTATAGCAAACGATATTGGTGTTTGTTCTGATGTAGCTGCTAAATATTCGGTTAATTGTGCTAATGCCATAATTAAAAGATTAAAGGAAGTGAATAATGAATAGCGTACAGACACAAACACTTTCCATTAAAGGAGATGGAGGTGGTGAAGCGTATATTGACTTTTGCGATGGACAATTGTGTGTTTCTGTTGTTATAGAAGGGAAACAGGCGGATTTTCACTTTGAGCCTGTTACTCTAGGAATGTTTGCCCATGCTTACAAGCTGCATTGTGAAGAATGTGAAAAGAAGAAAGGAGAATAGTCATGACCGAAGAATTTGTAACATTAGAAACAGCGAAACTGCTGAAAGAGAAAGGCTTTAATGAGTATTGCAAATATATCATTAACGATAAAGGCTTGATGATGGAAACCATATTTAGAACTAGTAAGGATTTACCTAAATTATTCTATTCTTGTCCAATACAATCCATCGCCCAGAAGTGGCTTCGTGAAACTAAGAACATTCATATATGTATATACAACTGTGCTTGTGGCTATGGATACGAAATATCTAAAGCTGACAATGGAACTCATATGGCTAGTTCTGTTTATAAAGGAACAAATGATGGAGAGGAATGGGATAGCTACGAGGAAGCACTTGAAGCAGGTTTACAGGAAGCATTAAAACTTATATGATTATGGAAATAGCAGAATCAATATTTAAATTCATCCTTGCCTCATTAAATGTTTGTGCTCTAGCATTTACTTTAATTTTGGTAAGCAAGTGGCATATACGCATGGAGAATAAGCTGGATGATATAGAAAGATATGTCCGTCGTGTGTCAGATCGTAACGATATTGTTTTCCTTAACCAGCTCTCGGAGCTGCAAAGAAAGTTGATAAGGGAGGAACGATATGAGGAAGCCGATAAGATTGGGAAAATAATCAAGGATGAAGAAATTAAATTAGGAATAAGGAAATGAAGGAAGAACTTATAAAAGAGAAAATGCTTACAGAGTTTCGAGAATGGTTCTGTGACGGTTACTGTCAATTTTACGATATTGATGATTACTGTAGATGTTGCCCTATCAAAGACGAAAGCTGTTGGCTAAAAGGGTTTAAAAAGCCTTCAGGGAAAAAAGGAGAACGTAAACCTATCCGTTACTGTGATACATGCAAGAATTTTAAACCGGACGAAAGGGTATTAGATGATGATGAGATGGAGAAAGTAATTGAAGAATCAGCTAAACAGCACTATAGTGATCTTTGTGCGCTAAACCATCCTCTTCGGTTTAAAGTGAACCATGGTTACAGTGATTTATATGATGGTGGTTTTTATCGTAATGGATGTAAGGATTATAAAAAAATAGACAATGAATAATATTAATTTGAACGAACTACGGGATCGAGCTTATAAGACAGCTTGTGATCACGGTTTACATGATAAAGAACTTTTAAGAAAATGAATTAAATGACAAGTTTTGTTTTTATTCAGATTTTTTGTAACTTTGAATTATAATGTTTCCGTGTAAAGGAGCACGGTACGTTCTTCGGACGAAAAGACTTTTATGGGAAAAAAACTCGTAGCAAATAGAGAAAATTTCTGTCATTATTATATAGAAACAGGTAATGCTACAGATGCATATCGGAAAGCTTACCCTAATAGTATTGGATGGAAGGATGGGGTCGTTAGTAAGCGTGCATTTGAATTGCTGAGAAATCCATCTGTCGCATCCCGTGTAAATGAATTGCAGGCTGATATCTTAAAAAAGTCTGACATGAAGAAGGAAGATGCATTGCGTTTTCTTACAAATGTGGTAAATGTAGACCCTATAGATCTTCAATTAAAAAGTAAAGATACGTTTATTGTCCGTTCTCTTGATGATATACCAAAACCAGTCCGATGTTGCATCCAATCGATTAAGAATACTCAATATGGAGTAGAGATACGGCTATATAGCAAAATAGCCGCCATTACACAGATAAGCAAGATGCTTGGATGGGATGCTCCAGTAAAAAGTGATGTCAGTACCAATGTGCGCATGATAATTGGGGACGAGCAATGATAGAGATGGTGTTCTCGTATAAATTGTTTAATCCCCTGTTTTGGCATATCCGTGAGGCGATGCATGACAAGGATATCCGGTATATTATAAACAGAGGTGGTTCCTCATCAGGGAAATCTGTATCTACGACACAATCCGTGTTGTTGTCTGTATTCTCCGGAGAGGGTTCGGCTCTCGTTGTGAGAAAAGTTGGAGCCAGTCTTAAGAATACGGTATATGAAGAGTTTAAGACCCAAATGAAAGCTCTTCAATTGAGTCAGTTTTTCGCTCCAAAGGAAAATAATATAACCTGTATAAATGGTTGCAAAATCGATTTTACAGGATTGGACGATCCCGAGAAGATAAAGTCTATCACAGGATATCGCTGGATAGTGATGGAGGAAGCCACTGAGTTTGAATATGAGGATTTCACACAGATACGTTTCCGCCTACGAGGAAAGGAGGGCCTACAGATTATATGCAACTTTAATCCGGTATCAGAGGACTCGTGGATAAAAACCAAGATTCTTGATACATACGAGTGGGATGAGCATCCGAATGATTTGTACGGGAAAGTAAAATATCCGATAAAAAGGAGTTTATTACCTAAGGATTATAGCCGGATACTAGGAAAGAGATATAATAAATCTAGAATGATAGCTAATGAGCGTACGGGAAAAATGGAAAGATATCCATCGGATACGGTAGAGCTGCATTCTTCGTATAAGAACAACTTCTGGGTAGTAGGTTCTCCGGACGGGAAGTATGGATACTATGACAGACAGACGATATCTAATTACCAATGGTACAAGGATCATGATTATAATTACTACAGGGTATACGCATTGGGAGAATGGGGAAGCATTAAGACAGGAGGAGAGTTCCTGTATGCATTTGATTCAAACAAACACATAAAAACGACACACTACATTAAAGGGATGCCGGTTCATATATCAATTGATAACAATGTGCTCCCTTATATTTCAATATCATTTTTCCAGGTGGATGGAAGTAGTATAAGGCAGTTTAACGAGATATGCGCCAGTGATCCGTTCAACACGGTAACACAGGCTTCAAAAATGGCGGTAGATTACCTGAAATCAATAAGGTATAATGATATGCTGTATCTGTACGGAGATGCTTCGACAAAAAACGGGAACACTATAGACGAAGAGAAGAGATCGTTTCTTGATAAGTTCGTGGAAGGGCTGGAAAGCGATTACCATGTTGAGGAGAGGATACCGGCTTCTAACCCGTCCGTACCGATGTCAGGTGAATTTGTAAACTACATGCTCGATGGAGGCTCGGGTATGTCATTTTCGGTAGATGATGGATGTAAAAACTCGATAGTCGATTATAACAATGCCAAGAAGGACGTTAATGGAGGGGTGCTGAAAAAAAGAGTAAAGGATAAGATTACAGGACAGTCTTATGAGAGATACGGTCACTTGGTGGATTGTCTGCGATATATTACCGTATGGGTATTCAAGGATGAATATACTCGTTTCTCCTTGAAAAGGAAACGAAGTAAAATTAAGCAGGAAAATAAAGATATGAGATATTATGATATATCTAAAAATATTCAGGGAACAAGACTTGTATATGTTCTTCCCGAATATGCCGGAAAGTTTATTATGGTTTCATGTTATGTAAATGAGCGAATATATATCGATAATGTTACATATATAAGTTCATTTGATGAAAATGTTCTTCTGTCATTTTTAGAAGGGATATCTCCTGCGGAGATCTTGTTTGAAAGTGAAAAAAATTATTTCCCTATAGCACGGGGCTTAAGGGATAGATATGATGTCAGAATCATACATAAAAATATGGGAGCAGACGCTAGGATATCTGCTTTTCTGGATTTTATCAAAAATAATGTGATGTTTCGTGCAGACTATGATGAGATCCCGCAATACAATGAGTTTATGGATGGGATATTGGATTATAATGGTTCAGATGATTGCGCTGCAATTTATTCTGTCGCCTCCTTGGCTTATTATGTGTCGAAAAAATATAATATATAATTGGTATATTTTTAAGATATATCAAAGCTTTGATAAAAAAACATCGGGTGTTATACAAAAAGTATTGGTATATTTTTAAGATTTTTTTCTCGTGGGTATTTTTAGGGTATTGCGAAATGATATGACTTTAATTTATCTAAACAACACGATTCAAAACGTGATTTTAAATATAGTTTTAATAAAAAAATAACCGACAATTAATGCCCATTTTCCCCAATTATCTCCTAATTTTTGTCTTATATAAAAAACATTATCATTCATCGGAATGTATATTTGAGTTATAAACAAACGCCCAAAAACCAATAATCCTCCCCATGCCCTATGACCGTTAGGGGTATCTTCGTTAGTTAATCTGTCATCAATAGTATAATATCCAACCTCAGTTGCTGATGCAAATGATGTTGGATATCCTTTATCTCCTAACATTTGATTTATTCCCAAAAGTTCTCCCAGCTCTCAAATATTGCTAAATTCTTGTCAAGATATAGGTATTTCGATTGCGTCGGATGGTAAATCTAGATTGTTTTCATGGCTTAGTTCGAGCGACCCATTCATGCCAATGCACAATGTACTGATATACACGTATGCTGATGATTTTACATAAACAATGGTTTTGTCCTCTTTTTTTTGATAATAAACATTAGTTAAATAGGTTCCTCTTTTTATCGAATTAACGGATAGATCATCGCTATATCCTGTTAATAAAACAACAGACGGAGATGAATTTTCATGGTTCTTAAATACTGAAATAAGCATTGATATTCCTGTTGTACCATTTCCAAATTCGGCAATTTTACAATACTTCTGCTGGTCTTTTTGATATGAAGTGGTCATTATTTGAATTGATGGCATCAATCCATCTTTTTCACTCGTTGCAACACCTATCAGTCCTTCCAGAAGTAGGAAATCAGACCGCCGTTGTTGTGATTTTCTCCCAAGAAGACCAATACCCATACCACATTCTACGTATATAGTAAGATCTATCACCGTAATATATAATTTGGATGCTTGAATCTTGTTCACTACCTAAATTAATATATAAGGAAACCAATAGACCCCATGATCCGTTATCTATAGGCGTATTGGTTGATCCTTCTAGGATTCGTAGAATAACACTTTTTTTAATGGTGTTTAAGTCACCTTTAAACAGTCCTCCATCTCTTAACCACGTATCATTTATCCCTAACAGTCCTTCCAGTACTGAGGCATTGGCTTTCAACGCCTCACTTAATTCCATCTTTTCCATAATATTTTTTATTTACCAGTTTCAGTTTCCAAATTGTTTTTCTTATAATCCTGCCATGAGTCGGCGAGCTGCCCCACCGAAGCGGAAGTGTAGAGGTCAAGTATATGAATCTCGTCATCGGCAAGCTCCACAAGCTCGTTCCGATAGATCTTCTCCGCAAGCACGTGCGCCGGAAGACCGGGCACGTTCCTGTAAATGCCGTCAGCAATATCCTTACGGATATCCGCTATCACCATATCCTGTCTGTCTATCCCCGTGAACAGGGGAAATTTTGTAAAATCAACTTTCATAATATTCTTAATTAAATACTGTTATCCGCAATAAAACATAACCCAATAATTGCCCATACATTTAACGAATCCGGACGCATAATCCAGATCAATGGAGGACATCTCTTTTCCTCCGGGGGCAGGCAGGATGCGCCCGCCTGTCAGTCTTACCCCGCCGCTCATACGTTTGAAGTATATGGTATGTCCCGGAACATCCGGAGGAAGTGTCACTTCTATATTACCCGTATTAATAAACATCACATTGTCATCATTGTTATTCAGAGAAGTGCTGACGGATATGTTCCTCCAGTTCCCCACTATGCCATGAAGAGACACATAACTGTCATTGTTCGGATGAAGGAAAATGTTACCCCCCTCCACGAACAGAGGAATGCTTAGGGTCTTGATGTGCATCCCGATCATGGCATTCGGACTCTGTATGTCAATTCCGGCATCATACGATATCCCTTCGATTGTGACAAATTTCGTGTTCCCTCCGATTTTCACACGTGCAAGTGTCCTTTCGTTATAAAACTCAATTTGTCCGGCAGACAGATTGAAACCAACATAAGTATCTGTTGTATCCTTATAAAGAGTTTTTGAGGACAACATGCCGGAATCTATGGAAAACGGACCGATACGTCCGCTATCCGCCGTGATTTTTCCGCTGATGTCCACATTGACCGCCCTGATACCGTCCGCATCAATCATGGACGCCTTGATCTTCTCGGTCAACAACAGCTTGGTGGCGATAAAAGTCCAGCTCTGTGCTACTTCCCAGTATTTTATTTTTCCCGAAGCCACATTCTGTTTGGGGGTTTCCGTCGATACCGACGTATGCGAACGGATGCACAGGTACAGCAGGTTGTCATAAAGTACAATGTCGTAAAACTGCTGCCCTTGCTTGCCCTCCAGGTAAGACACAGACGCCCCCCATACACGCATACGCATGCGCGCTCCCTTATCTCCCTTGTCACCTTTTGGAGCAAAACTGACCTGTCCGGTTCTAGTCACCAACGGCATATCACCTCCTTATTCCTTGGTTGTGATGGTCCATGCCACGTTGCCTCCTGCCTGCTGGCACATGTCCCAAGTACACGTGCCGGAAGTGGCTGCTGTACCGGAAGTAGACGGGTTAAGGACTACTCCTGCACTGTCCATGAACACGAAATAGAAAGTCATGTCCTTGTACTTGGTGGTACTCCCACGCTTGACCAGAATGGGCTTATAGACCACCGTGTCACCACTTTCCCGGATGGTCTCGTCCTCGGGCGTGGGATTCAGGATCAAATCAAACGGATCGGACGCATCCATTACGGACTGCGTGTCCTGACCGATGAGCTTGCCGCCCTGGTACACCTCCGCCTTGAACACACCTGTCGTGTCAACCATATCGTTGGTGACGGTCAATGTCTGTGTGGTCTTTCCGCTCAGCACGCTCCACGCACCGTTGACCTGGTTGTACCACTTGTACGCCAGTCCGGTAGTGATCTCGTCACTGCCTATGCGCGCTACGGCTTTCAGAATGCAGCTCTGCCCTTTGTCCCGAAGGGTAAAATACTTGTTGTCACCGGCAATGATCGTCACATGCTTTTGGTTTCCGACCCCCTTGGTGATGGGGATGCTATAGACGAACTGGACGGTGTCGCTGGTATTCCCTATCGTCACGGTAGCTTCACCCTTGATGGTACAAGAGGCCGCTCCACTCGCCTTGACCAGATTCTTGACGATCTGCAATCCGTAGTAATCCGTCGTACCGGGCTGGTAAGGGATAAACTTGAAATGTCCCGTCTCACCGCCAAACGTGTTGGTGGAGACATTGCCCGAGAACTTGATCTCGACATCATTGAAATACCATTTCATGGAGGAAGGAACCACCAGCCCTTCCGCCACCCGCGAAGAGGTGAGAATGAAGGACAAGACGGGCTTGAGCGAAGCGAAATCCGGTGCGATGTTCGTCGGCGCGGACGCTTCGCCCATATACTCCTGATACAGATCTCCCTGGTTACACTGGATGGCAGGCATGTATACGCCGCCCTTTTGCGAAAATATGACCTGTCCGGTCGCGCTGGCCAAACTCATGACGCTCCTCCTTCCCCGGTCGTTTCCGTACTATCCGTGCCTTCGGAGCTTTCGGTGTTGTCCTCCCCCCAAGAGGCAGGTGTGAATACTTCGACGGGATGGTCCGTACCGTCTATCTCTTCTTTCGCCGCCTGCGGGGTCAGGCAGACGCCGCCCGCTTCCTTGGCCCTGTCAAATACCGTGTCGCCGGGGAAACGTGCCACGTCCGCCTGCCACAATAATACATTGCCATCCGCTGTCCTGTTGCGGATATCGGTCAGATGCAACCGGTCGGCAACCTCCTTCGTTACTTTAATGTAAAATGCCATAATTCTATTGTTTTTAATGTTATCCAAATTTTCTTACTACTACCGCCTTGCCCCCCTGTGTGAGCACCTTGCCGCCTTGTGTCAGCGCCACGTAAGGGCCTCTGTCCTCCACCTCCAGCTTTAACATCATGCCGTTGCTGAAAGGTATCCTGGGAGAGTATCCGTCGGCAACCTTGGCATATCCGGCATCTCCGCTCTTCTTGACGTACCAGTGACAGTTAAACATGGCGGATGGATTCGGGATAACCCCCATGGTATCCCGAATGACGGGTCTGGGAAAGATGGCGTAAGTCCCATCCGGAACACCCGTAGGTACGCCCTCCCAGTCGGCTTCAATCTTCGGAATCCTGCGGCGTATCACCGTAGAGACTGCCGGGTCCGATGTGCCCGGGGTTGATGCCGCAGTCCCGGGAGCCGCATAGGTGGCCTTGCAGACAATCGTGATGTCATCACCTATATAATTGCGGTCAATCTTATATACATTCTTGTTCAGTGATACAAACTCCCAGTCGTTGTCACCCGCTCCTGTGGTTATCGCCTCCAGCGCTCCCGTAGACAACAGACGGTACCAGAAGAACTTGCATTTGCCCGTAGCCGTCACGTCCGTGTCGCCTACCATCAGTTTAGCCGTGATGGTCTGTGCGGTGATGTCACGCACCGGGTTCCAGTCCAGCGTGGACGGGCTGTCTATCGTCAATACGGGGATCGCATCCGTACCGTCAACCGCGCGGACAAGACGGCTCATCTGAAAAGTAAACAGCTGTCCGGTACGTGTGTCGGCATATTCCGCGTAAAACTCCAGCGTGACGGGTTTTAGGACGGTGACATTTTTTTTCATTGTGATCTGTCCCTTGCTGTCACCGGACTCCGTAATGCTGTAGCCTGTGTTTGTCGATGTGATAAGTGTGCGTGTGGTTCCGATGCGCTCGTACCACTTCATGTTGGTCAGCCTGGAGTTGACCGCCCCGATTTTAGTCACCGCTTCCGGATCGGTGGCGTTGCACCGCGGAAACAGGACCAGCGGTGTCAGCGTATAGTCCGGAGTGTATTCAGCTTTGTCAGCCTGGTAGACCTGCATGTCCGGCACGCTGCCCACCACCTCGATGTTACAACTGGTTTGTAACAGCCGGTAGTTGATTTCTATTTTTCGTTGCTTTGTTGCCATTGTATAAAACCATTTTAAAATGTTACAAAATTCTCCGCCACTTCAAACTGCTGCCCGTCACGCAATAACGCCTGTGCTTTAAACGTACACACCCGCATGTTGGTATAATTCGGTCCGAGATCATCTATCGTCAGAGGAAGATTTTTCCCGGCGCCGGCACGCTTCACCGCCCATGCGTTATCTTCTGATACATTCCCGGTATCACGCGTCCAGCTCACATCAGCGTCAAGTATATGATCTGTCACGTCACGGTTGTACAGCTTGCCGGTAATATATAGCGTTGTGGAAAAAGTCTCGATATCAAAATACCACCCCTTTGTGCTGCCGATCTCTATCGTAAATTCCGGGTTCCCTTCCAGCATCGCCCATCCGGCCGCCGCATATTGCGGTTCGTCGGCTGTTCCCGTCATCAGGCACTTCCATTTGCAGCCGTAGTGCCAAACCGTGTCCGCCCGCTCCTGCGTATTGGTGTAAGGATTGTCAGAGGACGCGACTTCGGCCGACCAAAAGCCACGGTCCACCAGTTCCTGTACGGGCAGTCCCTGCCAGTCCACCCGGTAAAGTTCACCGAAGATGCCGGCACGGGCGAATATGTACGAGTGCTTATAGTTGACGGGGAGATTGTCGAACAAATCCAAATTGGGCAAACGCCCCAATATCATGTAATAGTTGTTCTGTTCCAAGACAGGCTTCGTTACTCCTTCCAGCCAGACAAGACATTTATCCGTGGTGGCGGACAAATACCAGTAGCTTTGCCTGTCCTCATTGAAGGCGTTTCCTCTTCTGGTAATGATCGTCAACTCTGTGGGAGGATAGTTTTTACCGCCCGGCACCTCACTGTCCGGGTATGATAACACCGAGATGGAGTTGGCCGGGACATTCTTGGACAGCACGCGCATCCACGAGGCGTAATACTCCCCCGTTGAAAAGAGGTTGTTTACAATCCCGTACACTATATCACCCTCCTGGAATGCGGTGAAGTCATTCTCCCAGCGCTTGCGCAATTTCAGGGTATAAGTTCCGTCGCTCTCTAAAGCCACGGACTCAATGACTCCGTTCTCGGAATATGAGGTGTCGCCTTCCTGCGCATTCAGACGGTTATAGATGATTTCCTTGAACACTGCGGAGCCGCGTACTTCAAGACGCTCGAACTGACCGCGCCCGTCAGGATAGATACCGGCACCTTTACCGGCAATCATGGAGTCGATGAACTCGCCGTATTCAGCACCTTTCAAAAAAGTGATAAGACCGTTGGCAGTGTCTTCCTTATCTTTACGAAGAAAGTATTTGGAAAGTTCCTCTATATTTGCACCTCCCGATATGGCAACAACCCTGTCTTTATTGGTTCTTATGTAAATAGAAGGATTATTATCATCATTATGTATGTATATCTCCCCCTCATTCAACCCTTCCAGTCGCTTTTCAAATGACGGGGATATTTTCGGTATAATCGGATTTCCTTCATCATCCGTTTCCGAACCGTACCACAATATCTTTATAGGACGATTTCTAGCCATGATTACACGTAATTTTCATTAACAAAAGCAGCTTTCGCCTTCTTATATTTCAACACATCGTCCTCTTCTGGATTAGTTAGTAAAAACGCGATTCCTGAAGATGAAGTTGCAATCTCTGTTTTGCCTCCGATCCCGGCGATATCATTTTGTCTAGGGCGTAAAGTCACTTTATATATAAACATCTGTTTCTTACCTATTGTATCAATCTTTTCCGGGACAGAATCCCCTTCCCGTACAAACAAATTACCGTTTATGCTGACGTGAGAAAGGCAAAGTACCTTATTTATAAACTCCGCTATATAATACGGAACGCCACAACTTGTCCCGAAAACAAAATCAAATGTTTTATAAGGGAGAGAATACATTTCTATTATCTCCTGCTTCTGATTCACAAACTGTTCGTTTTCAACTTTCAACTCCACCCCATCCGGCTTGAATCCTCCTATTATTCTGAACTGGAACATCTGCCGAACCTCATCAATCCAGAATATATTATCAAACGCAGAATTATTATCTTTATGGGAATATTCAATCAGAATAGAATCACCTATATTCTCACACACGCAGAACTCCTCACATTCTTTATCGCCTATAGTTACTGTATATATCCCCTCCGAAGGAGATAATGAGGCATAATACATCTTAATGCTTTCATTTACATCATAAGTAAGCAGTGTTATCTTGGAGGAAATATTGCCGATCTTATCATTCAAATAAGCTGAAGGTTTTTCGCCGTTATCACAAAAGATTTGCAGCAGGATGTTGTCTGACACAGAAAATACTTGTCTGAAACATCCAGCATTTGAATATTTATATTTCAGCGGTTTAAAGAATAACGGACAAACATCTCCGATTGATATCATAGTCTTTTCGTAAGTTTCTAGTAACTTGTGACTTCACAAGCTTTCATTGCAAATATAACAATTAAAATTTGAATCTTTATAACGAATTTAAATTTTTCACGATCAAAGTTACCTTTGAACTTTGTGATTTTGTAAAATTGTAATCAGCCTGCTGATAATATCCCTGTACAACTTTGCCTTGGTATTCCATTTCAACAATTCCTGTAAGATCTTCCGGGAGTTCCACATCCGAAGTCTCAAATTCCACCTCCGCCACAGTAAACATCCTTTTTGAAAGAATTATATCCCTACTTTCCCCCATTCCATCAATACCCACATCACTATTACCATCTGATGACGCAAAAGTAAGCATCTCAACAGATGAGCCGATGTATGCTTCATTGGCCAAAACCATAGAAGAAGGGGAAAACATGGCATTGAACATTGTGTCAGGGCTGAGAACGCCACCCATAAGATAATCCCTGTTCAATATATACTTAAGTCCAGACGAATCAGATTTTACCCCTACCATAAATAAATCAGTGTCACTTTCGTTGTCTGTAGTATCTTCACCTATCTTGTCAGCAAGGAACTCTATGCCGTATGCGTCCGCACGGTATGGAGATATCATTTCAAGGCTATTGTCCGTCATGGTCACGCCTGTGGTATATTCATTCGTAAAACGGAACTCATCCTTTCCATTAGCCGTGTCGTAATCCTGTTTGTCAAAGCCTATCCGTATCCGAGAATACACCAATGCAGAATTAACCTTCATCTCATAATCAGATAAATCATCTATCCTTTTGACAACATCATCCGAGAAGTATTTGCTTCTATGCCGGAAAGTTACTGTATTCCCGGATATGTCGTAAGCATAACCAAACACATAACTCATCCAGTTTGCAAATTTGGTGAAGGATGTATATATTTTGGCTCCAGGAATCTTACGGGCTGATTCAGCCGCCAAGAGCATACAATTATCAAGCCTTCTATCTCCTGTCCCCTCAATCACTCCAGTCAAACCATCTTTCTCTCCATTAATACTTTTAAGCAGTCTGTTCAGCAATGTATCGGGCTTTATAACATCCATCTCAACAGGGTTTATTCGATTTTTCCATGATGCTTTAAAATAACTTGATGTTGAGACTTTGTATGGCAAATCCGGCAATACAGGTACAATCTCTTCTTTCTCATTGACATACATAGCTCTCACTATTATTTTATCATTATGCAAAAGACTTATATTGTACGATTCCGAAACCTTCTTTTCCACTGGCGTTTCTGATTCTGTCGTAAGTTCAAAACTTCCTATCACCGTTTCCGTAGTCACCGCTTCCCCATTACTATCAATATCATTACTTATCTTCATAATCTGGAGCCTCACACCTCTTACATCATATCCCAAAGCACCAGACTGATATTTCCTAAACACAAACATATCAATATTAAACTCTATATTTATCCTAATTGATTTCAGAGCCTTTATCGAATATACATCATCACCACCTACTGTTTGATCATTAAATTCAAGAGACCCCTTTATTAAGGAATCACTGGCAGTTATATATATTGGCATTGGTGACATTTTCTTGCTGAAATAAACATTAATAAGAGTGTCATCGTCTTCCAATGTATCACCTGTAGGAATCCATTTTGCTGATTCAGAAAGTTCAAGTCCGTCATAAACAAGAGGAATGGGGCTTTTCACCTCTTCGACCGAATATTCATATTGAGTTCCTTTTTTTGACTTTATCATGGACGCCACGCTATCATCCACGGCATTTATCTGTAAGATACGACCATTATCCTGCAATGTAGAGAAATTGAGAGCGCAACTAAACCGTTCATTATACAACCAACTGTTATTTCTTGTACTTATTATTATTGAGGCAGAAGCATTCAAATAATCTTCATCATATTGTTTTAACAGCAATTTTCTAGCATCCCCAGCAAAAGAAAATTTGTTGGAAAATGTACGGATAACACCGTCATAGTCATTTCTCTTGAAACTAGCCTTCACCTCGTCCCAATTCTCAAGATCATCAGTAACCCTGTACTTCAGACCATTTATAAGTAACTCACATCGATAATACATAATTATTTCTTTTTACGATTCAACCCATCGATTTCGTCACATGTCTGCCTTACAAGACAGGCATAAGATCCGGCGGCCCATTCTTTCGGATTGATATACATCTTATTATACTTCCCAATAGCGACAACTTCATTTATAAATCCACGTTTTGTAGGCTTCTCCTTCAGTCCCTCATTCTTTTCCTTACTTATCTTATCCAAATCATATTGTGCACGGAAATTTAATGCGGATATTCTAGCATTCATAGCCATTACATCACCTTTTTTACACGAATAACCTATCTTCATCAGAATATCACGCACCTCATCATACATTTTCAACTTCATCATGTTCTCACATGCCTTCATGCACTCCACGGTCATTGCAAGATTCATACGCTCATTACAATTCAATATCTCAGAGAACAACTGTTTGCTCCCGACAATTTCTATATAGTCATTGATAATTTTTGCCGATGCAGCCCCTTTGTCCTCATCGTCAAATTCAATAGTATTGCTATCATTGGTATAAATCTCTATAAAAACGGACAAGGGAAGTTCATATATGTCACTTGTATACCTCATAATCAGATACTTTTTGAAAATTGATGATAATTGTTTTCTCTTATCGCCTTGGCTAATTTTGCAAATCCTATCTGCTGTGATTTCTCCAGATGCCCTATCTTTTTCTCCAGTTCGCTATAATCATTAACTATTGATACAGGAGGAAGATCGTTTTCGCTTCTATATGCCATAAGACCATCAAAATCATTTGCATGAGCCTTTATCCTGTCCATATCCACTGCATAAGGTATAACCTTCGCACCTTTAGGGATGTCAACCAAAGTAGGGACAGACGGAGTAATATACGCTCCTTTTTCAGTAACGATTGTTTCAGGGACACCACCATCACCCACTACAGCCAATCCGCCTTTATGCGAATCAGTACCCTTGGCATACTTCGGAATAGGAGTCGCTATAATAGTAGCAAGCTGTATCGCTCCCATAGCACCTAGAGCAGCTATCATAGGTATTGCAGCAGGGAAGCCCAATTGTTTTATCGTCTGCAAAATACCACCTGCTATCTGTATAGCCGCCTCAGCTATACTGGTAGCTTTCTCAAACTTTGCCTGTTTTGTTCTTAATGCCGCTTTTTTCTTCTCCAATTCGGCATTCTTTTGTGCCGTTTTATCTTCCGCCGCACGTTTACGCGCTTCGGCTTCTTCAGTTGTTATAGCACCTCTTTCTTCTAAAGCCTCTATACGGGAAATTTCCTCTTCACCTGCTTTCTCATTCGCTTCCTGTTCAGCCTCAATAGCTTCAATCTGGCGATCATAAATGGATGATATCATTTCACCAATTCCACTAACCATAGAAGCCCACATCTCGGTAGTTCTTTCCATCTTCTCACCGTCTGTAAGTTCTTTCCAAACACCCGATATCTTATCAGACATAATACTGAATCCCTTATCCATCCCATCAAATATACCGGCAAACGGGCTATCGATATCCGATGCAAGATCTTTCAATGCAGAAGAATAACCTTTCAACACTTCAAAATTCCTTCGTGTGATATCCTGTTGCTCTTCCGCTTTTTTCAACTGATCATCCGCATTTATAGAACCTATCTCTGCTTCCATAGCCTTTATGGATTCTCTCAGCATTTCAATTTGTTGCTTGCTTACCACGCCCGATGCTTCCGCTATCTCAATCATTTTTTCAGCAGCATCTATCTGTATCTGTAATTGCTCGTTTGCGGCTTTCCGCTCCAGTTCACGCATGGCTTCATCGTATTCTTTTCGCGATAGCAGCCCTTTTGAATAATTTTCTGTTATAATGTTTTCAAGTTCCTTATATCCAGTACTTGTAGCTGCTATACGGAGAGATGATTGTTCCTCTTCCAGTCTGAGCATCTCATCAGTATACTTTTTCTTTTCCTCGATCCTTTTTTTCTCAGCCTCTGCCAACTTCTTAGCATATTCCTCATTCTCTTTCGCTATCTTCTGCATTCTCTCTTGGCCCAACATTTCCCGAAGTTTGTTCTCTTCCTCAGAATATCCCTTTACAGCTGCTATCTGGTCTTTATATTCTTTCTCTATGGCAGCAAGACTACGTTCATGCTCATCTTTAATGAGAGAAACGGACAAGTCAGCCATTTTATTCCTAAGATTCTCCATGTATTGCGCTAAATCATCCGATGCTTTATCGGCAGAATGAGGATTAAATGTAACATCTCCAATGTTAATAGAATTTGCCATATCTCTACTAGCCTTATCTACTTGATATAGCTGATTTAATAAAGAACCTATTTCTTTATCCAAGTCTTCAACCTGCTTGTTTAACTTCCCATACATGTCTCTAGCTGTATCCATAGCTGCCCCTTGACTGGATTCATATTGTGCTTTCATCTGATCTCTAGCAGATTCAAGTTTCGCACGTTTTTCTTCTTTTTCTGCCAACTGATCTTCCAAGTCTAATTTTTGTTTAGCCTGTTCTACAAGCCGATCTTGCACAGCTCTAGCTTTAGCCGAAGCTAATATGGCATTAGAAAACCTTTGATAACTATCAGCCGCTTTACCTGCAAGAATGTTTTCATCACTTATATTTTTAAAGTATGAAGGATATTGCTTCTTCAGTTCCTCAACGGCTTTTTTCCGCTCTCCCATAGGTTTATTCAAATTGACAGCAGCCCTATATAATATATCCAATTTAACAGCTTCATCTTGGGCATTTTTCACACCTTCTTTTTGAGCTTTATTCAAATCCTCCTGAAGCTGTTTTAGATAATCAATTTCTTTTCTCGCATCAAACAGGCTACCCACCCATTTGGTTATCTCACCTCCATAACTCGATAAAAGAGTTATCCCAACAACTAAAGCCGTCTGCCAACTAAGAAGGGAACTCAATACCTGTTTAAATACAGGTGTAGCAGTCTGCCCCGATTTCTTAAGAAGTTCATATTCCCCCCTTGCTTTCTTTAACTCATCAATAAATATAGGAAGGTTATTGGATATGGCAAGAAAGAAAGTATTGGCACTAACAGACAAAGCCGGAAGTTCTCTCGCAATCTGTTGTATGGAAACATTAAGACCATTCCAACCCGAAGCATAATTACCCACATTACGTTGGTAATTGCCCATCTGTGCATCTATATCCTTTAATTGTTGATTCAACTTGCCGATATTGTTCAAGATATCCATACCTTTTGCTCCCTCGCGTGCAGCTTGTGAAAGGTTATAATATTCCTTTTCCAACTGAAGCATTGAAGCCTTCATCTCGTTATAGCTTCCTGCTGTGGCAATCGCTACCTGCGTATGATTTCTCAATATCGCCGAATACTGTTTATTCTGCTCTGTCAGCATGCGTAACTGGGATACCGTAGCATCTCTTTTGGACTTGTATTCCTCTTCGCTGATAGCACCTTTCTTATACTCCTTTGATAATTCCCTCAGAGATGTTCTTAAGGCTGAAATTGTTTCTTTGTTATCACTTAACCTACTGTTCAATTCGGAGGCTTGTGTATCAAAAGCCTTTACCGTCTGACGGATTGAATCAAAATCAGCAGCAGTCATGGATATTTTCTTAGATGCTTCTTGAAATGAAACAGAAGCATTTTCCGCATCTTGTGACACGTTTTTCAGATCTTCGGAAGCACCTCTCAAATTTACTTTTACTTCCGTTATCTTGTCTGCCAATGTATTCAATGGCTTGGTAAGAAGCTCTATCTTACGGGAAATATCGGTCAATAACTTTAATTGACTAGCCTGTAATTCAGACAACCTATTTTGAGAAGCATATAATTTGGTAATTGTAGCATTATAACTGTCAACTTTAGACTGGTATTCTCTTAGATTCCCCGGCTTAAAATTTATACCATCACTTAATTGTTTTGTGAAATTCGCATATTCGGAAGATGTGGTTTGAATATTAATCCTTATCTCATTTAACTTCTTAACGATGTTAGGATCAATCGCATCAGTAATTTTAAATTCTGCTCCTGCCATGGTCTTTTCGTAAGTTTTGGGTAGTGCATGACTTCATGCACCTTCTAAGAGCAAAGATAGTGATTTTATTGATATTATGAAGATAAGGAAATAAAAAAGGGAGAAGTTTTTGCTTCTCCCAATGAAAAAGGATTTTATTTTTTTTCTTTCTTTAAATTATCAAATGAAGGAAATTCCTCGCCTAGTTTATCAAACCAACTTTGATATTTTAATTGCAGATAATGATAATATGTTTCAAAATCTTTAACTTTACTACAAGAAACTAAACTATTCATATCACGACTTCCCCACATTACTTTTAACAAATATTCTTTTGCATCACCCTTACTCTTATTGTACAGCAAAAAAAGGAATTTTGAATACGACTCAGGATATGAAGATTCAGACTTGTTATAAGGGAATCTCATTTTTCTTACAATTTCATTTACATTATCAGCCATTCTCCATAGTTTAAAGAATAAAATAATTTGCAAGATTGCAAATATGACCATAATTAATTCTAATACTACCATAATACTTTTTTTATATAGTTATAATAAT
>ERZ859923.468-NODE-468-length-24896-cov-25.309649_pt1 | contig 24896 bp, 10 predicted proteins | sample MGYA00510116_ERZ859923 | MGnify/ENA primary metagenome ERZ859923 (study PRJEB30046, sample SAMN00715168) | human gut metagenome | study: EMG produced TPA metagenomics assembly of the A metagenome-wide association study of gut microbiota in type 2... | reverse complement strand
CTACCGACCGACGCAGACATCCGCATCGACCGACGCAGACATCTGCACCGACCGATGCGGATGCTTCAAGTTGCAATGTGCTTTTGTCAAAGTTCATTGCAATTCTGTAGTTCTTGCCCTTCTAACGGTTCATTTCTATTCTCTGCATTTTAGGCAAGATGCGTGTCTTCGGGTTGAATGTGTACGGAGCGAAGCGCATTGTCACCACGTGCTCGCCGGTAGGAGTCTTGAACTGCGGCAGACAAGAGTCGCCACCGCATGAGTGGTTGCCGATGCCACGCTGCCAGAAGTCGAAGTGAGCGAACACCTGCTCGCTGCGTGTCAGATCGTAAGGATGCTTGCCACCGTAGAACACGTCGTAGTTGAACTGCAGGTCGTCGTAGTGCGAGAGCGAGAAGGCGAGCTGACCCTCCACCTTCATGTTCAGTCCAACACCGTTGCCACTGTTCTTCAGCGTCATCTCGCGCAAGCCCTGACGGTCGCCCATGGTCTGCGGAGCCGACTGCTCCTCGAACATCTTGTCTACCGATGTGCGGTACCAGCCGAGCAGCGAACCGCGCTGGCGGTCGATATAGTTGGAGCGCGGACCCTTAGCGTAGTAGAGCACGCTCTCGAAGCCCGGTGCGAACTGCATTGTGATGCCCACGCGGCGTGTCTCCTCCGACGAGTTGTTGAACGCTACGCGCATGTCCACCTCGCCGTTCGGGTAAATGGTGTACAGGATGTGGTGAGTGTCCTTGCCGTTCGATACGGCAGTCTCAACGACCACGTTGTTGCCTTGCTTCTTCGGAGCCTTTACGAGTGTCTTCTGACCGGAGAGCGCACCCTCCTCCTTGTTCTCGTTCTCAGCTACACCGCCCGTTGCGCCGAGCGAGATGTTGTCGTTGGCGATGCGGCGGAAGCCGTTGAAGTCGGGACCTGCTGACGGCATGACAATCTGCTTGCCATCGTATGTCCACTCGGCGATGGTGCCGTCAGTGTCGAACTTAATGCTGAAGTTCTTGCCCTCAACGCTGTTGCCCTTCACCTTCAGCTTGCCCTTCTCGCTGATGGCAGGCAGAGCGATGTGGTTGTGCTGCACGTATGTCGGGTCGGCTACCGACGGACAGTTGGCAGCTGCGTCTGCTGTGAGGCGGAACTGCTGTGCTGCAATCACATGAGCGCGGTTTGCCCATGCGGTCTTGTCTTTAACTTTGAGCTTGAAGGTGATGATAATCTCCTTGTCAGCCGGCACGTTCACGTCGTACGGAATCTCTACCACGCATGTCTCGCCCGGCTTGCACTGCAGGTCTTTTACCGCACCGTGAGCCAAGTTGCTCTCTCCCTCGCCGCGTCCGCTGATGCTCCACGAGAGACTGTAGTCGCTCAGGTCGGTGAAGGCGAACTTGTTCTTCAGTGTGAGTTTATGATTAGCGAACGACACGAAGTCGACATCGCGATACACGTACCTCACCTCGTCGAGCTTAGCCGTCCACTCGCGTCCCGGAGTGATGATGCCGTTGCTCATGAAGTCGCCCTGGAAACCATAGTTGCCACGGTTCATCTTAGTATAGTCGTAGCCCGAAGTGTAGTAGGGTATACCAGTCTCAGGATCGGTCAGTGGCTCGCCTGCCTTGATGCGGCGTGTGTCGTATATGCCCTGGTCCACCCAGTCCCAGATGCAACCGCCCACGATGCCCTTGCTGTTCTCTATCACGTCCCAGTACTCCTGCAGGTTGCCCACAGCCTGTCCCATAGCGTGAGCGTACTCGCAGATGAAGTAAGGCTTGTTGTGCAGTCCGTCGCGCTGCTCGATCACCTTGCTCACCACTGGGTACATATCCGAACCGAAGTCGGAGTACTTCTCGCCGTGGTTGCAGCCCTCGTAGTGAACCCATGCGTCGCGACGCGGCAGCAGACGCTTCACGCAGTCGTATGTAGCCTGGAAGTTGCAGCCGCCGCCTGCCTCGTTGCCAAGCGACCAGAACACCACGCTCGGGTGGTTGCGGTCGCGCAGCACCATGCGCGCTGTGCGGTCTACGTATGCACCCTCCCACGACGGCATGTCAGAGATGCTCTGGTTGCCGTGACACTCCACGTCGGCCTCGTTCATGCAGTACAGACCGTAGTAGTCGAACATGGCGTACATCTTCGCCTGGCGCGGATAGTGAGATGTGCGCACGGTGTTCACGTTAGCCTTCTTCATCAGCTCCACGTCGCGCAGCATCGTATTAACGTCGATGGCGTGACCAAAGAGTGGGTGTATGTCCTGCGTGTTCACACCCTTGAAGTAAACGCGCTTGCCGTTCACGTAGATGAGGTTGCCCTTCTGCTCCACAGCGCGGAAGCCGTACTTTGTAGAGAACACCATCTCCTCGCCGCCGTTGTTCAGCTGGCGCACGATGACGGTGTAGAGCCACGGGTGCTCCGACGACCAGAGCTTCAGGTCCGTCAGACCCTCGAAGTCGATAGAAACAATCTTCTGCGCATCCTTTGCTGTCAGTGTCACAGCCTGCAGCTTCTTCGCAACGAGCTGACCTGCGGGGTCGAGCAACTCCACTTCGAGAGTCTTGCTTGCGCTCTGCTTCAGCGAGTTGTCTACGGTCAGCTCCACGTTCATAGAGCCTGCGGTGTAGCCTTCGCTGAGCTGCGATGTTATGTAATGGTCGCTTACAGCCACCTTCGGAGTAGCCATGAGGTACACGTCGCGGTGGATGCCGGCGAGGTGCCACATGTCCTGACCCTCAAGGTACGAACCGTCCGACCAGCGGTACACGCGCACTGATACGTTGTTCTCGCCCTTGCGCACGAGTGCCGTCACGTCGAACTCGGCATCGGTGTTCGCACCCTCAGAGAAACCGGCGTACTTGCCGTTCACCCATACCACGATGGCGCTGCACGCTCCGTCGAAGTGGAGCACCACGCGCTTGTCCTTCTCCCAACCCTCGGGCAGGTTGAACGTGCGGCGGTACGAACCCACAGGGTTCTTGTCGAAGTTGTCGTCCATCGCCTTGATGCGTGGTGGGTCGTTGTGGAACGGATAGCCCACATTGTTATATACAGGCACATCGTAGCCTGCCATCTCCCAGTTGAGCGGCACCTTGATGTTGTCCCACGCCGATACGTCAGCGTTGTCGCCGTAGAAGTCCTTCTCCTCGGGCTTTCCCTGCTTCCAGTCGGCTGTGTAGCGGAACTTCCACTCGCCGTTGAGCAGTAGGTAGTCGGCACGCTCCGGCGTGAGCCACGGCTTGGCGTAGCACTTGTCCTGCATCATCTGCGATGTAGACGAGTAGGGTATGAACGTAGCGTGTGCCGGGAGCTTCTGGTCCTCAAACTTCTGCTCGTTCTCCACCCATGAGTCTACGACCGTCGCGATGTCCTTCGTTTCAACCGCATGGACAATCGTCGGCACGTCCTTCTTTGTCTGACGCTTCGCCTTGCGCTGTCCGTAGGCTGTGCCGCTGCATACCAATGCTGCAACAGCCACTAACAATAAAGTTCTCTTCATGTATTTAGGTTTTTTGATTTGTTTCCGAATAGTTGCAAATTTACTATTAATTTGGGAGTCGTACAAATTTTTTAAAAAAAGTTTAGTAAACTTGCGGTTGTATCAAAATTAATTTGTACCTTTGCACTCGCTTTTAAGACAAAAGCTGTCGGGTGGTTACCAGAGTGGCCAAATGGGGCAGACTGTAAATCTGCTGGCGATGCCTTCGGTGGTTCGAATCCATCACCACCCACAGAACACGAAAGAGGTGTATCAACATTGTTGATACACCTCTTTTCGTTTAGGGGGTGCACTTTTAGGGGGTGCACTTGTCTCCGCTCGGCTTTGCCGCTTGCCAGAGCAAGAAGTGCACCAAATGATGTTCATAGCAAGAAGTGCACCAACCTATACAGCATAACGAAGGCTGGTAGATAGGCTGGTAGATATTCCGATTTGCTTGATATCTACCAGCCTTTATCGCGCTTATACTGTGACGGTTAGATGCTGTGCTGGGAGATATGACAGATTTTTTCGGCTAACGCATTTATAATAGGAAAACGCAGATACGAAAAAGTGAGATTGCGACTGATGCGCAATCTCACTTTTTATTTTTTATATGTTTGATATCATATGTTTGATATCAAGAGTTTACTTTGTAATAAACCCTCTTGTATGGGTTTTAAGCCTTATTCCTTAGTCATAGTGGCTTTCTTGTTCTCTTCATCGAGAACAATCTTGTATGTACCAGCCTTCACTGCGATGTTGGCACCATTCTGCTCAAGAGCGTCAAGCGAGCCACCGAAGTTGCGGTCCCATGCGCCATCCCAGCGGAACTTCAGCTCACCATCTGTGAGAGTGGCGGTGATAGACCATGTCTTTGTGTCCGGATCCCAGTCCATAACCTGACCAGCGTCCCAACCACCGGCTGTAGCGCTACCGATGATTTCCCAACCTGTCTTTGTCATTGTGGCTGTGTTCTTCTTCGAATCAACGAAAATCTTGAAATAGCCACCTACTGGCACTGTCATATTAGCACCATCGCCAATGACGAAGCTTGCGTAAGTGTGGTTCTCGTCCCAGTTCATATCGCCTACGACACCAAGCCATGAGCCGTCGTACAACTTAAACTCTGCACCCGACGGGATATAGTATGTACCACTAAACTTGAAGTCGCGTGCTTCTGACTTTAAGACATACTCCTCTGTGTTTTGATTCCAACCATTGAATGAGCCAGGCATTGTGATGCTTGCAGCTGACTGCTCGATGTCGGTTTCCTCAAGCGAGTAAGTGTACTTACCTGCGTTGGTGACGTCGAGTGTAACGATGTAGCCGTGCGCTTTTGCTATCTTGATGTTGCTGCCTTCGGCAACGAGTCCGTTCTCTGTACCGTCAGAGCCGAGGTTGATCTTCCAATCGTCAGCGTTACGGAACTTGAGTTCCTTGTCGATAAGCGTTGTGACACAAGTCCACTTGCGAGTAGTTGCGTCATACTCCATCGGTGTGTCCTTATCCCATCCGCCAGATGTAGCATCACCAATTAAGCACCATGTAATGCTTCCGCTCTGCTCTACACTGCCGTCTACACCGACACCAATTCTTACGAAGCCCTTTTTCTCCACTTTCTGGTCCTTGGCAATAACCCTTGCTGGGTTTGCACCATCCAGAACTGCATATGTAGCATTGTCTTCATCAAACTGGGCGAAACCTTCATATTTGCCGTCACCATCAGGGTCACCAATGATGTAGGCCTTCAAGAAGTTCCAATTAGGATAGTTCTCCGCAACGTAAGCATAAGCCCATGTCAAGCCCTCTGTTTTCGGGTCGTAAGGAGTGACGGTAAACTTAATTGTGTTGGAAGCATCGTTGGTATAAGTCTTGTATGTAGACGATTTCATCGATACTGTGTACTCGCCAGCCTTGCCAGGCATTGCACCTGTCTGAGCCATGAAAGCATTCATCTGCTCATTGGTGAGGTTGAGCTTCGTGTCGTTGGTTGTTTCACCGATAACAACGCTCTTCTGTGTGGCGTTGTTGGTGAGGGTAAGCTCGTAATTGACGATAGCACCCTTGCCATAGCTTGCTTTCTCCCAAGAGATCTCGGGGAACTGCTCGGCATAGTTGTCCTTGCTGATGACATATTCTGAAGGGGTGATAGCATTCAGCGAGGCTGCATTCTCGAGTTCAAGCACTGGTGTTGTGTCATCGTCGCAAGAGGCGATTATAGCAACACTGGCAGCCATGAACATTATTGACTTGAATATATTTTTCATTGTCGTTATTGTTTATAGGTTGTATTAGTCCGTTTTTCTTTGTCTCATGCGAACTCGTTGTGAGCTCGCATGAGTGCAATAACCATTACTGGACTTTCTATTCGATTAGTTCGTATAACCTGGGTTCTGTGTGAGGTTAGAGTTGCTCTGAAGCTGTGTCAAAGGAACAGGGTAGACATTGAAGTGAGCATCGAAGTCCTTACCTTCCTTTACGCCACCTTTCCAGTCCCAGTTGTAGCCTGTGTTTCCACCGAACTTGCCGAAGCGCACGAGTGTTGTGCGGCGCATACCCTCGAAGTAGAACTCGCGTGCCCATTCGTCGCAAAGCTCGTCGAGCGAGTAGCCCTGTGTTACGTCGCGCGAAGCATCGGCATTGGCACGAGCGCGAAGATCGTTGACAAGGCGTGTTGCCTCACCCGATGTCTTGTTGCCATTAAGGTGTGCGTCAGCCTCTGCATAGTTAAGGTAAGCTTCTGCTACACGCATGAAAGGCCAATCCATATCGGCAAACTTTGAGTCTACATGAGCAGGGCTTGATGCCTCTGCATTGTAGTTGATGAACTTAGCCACACCGAAGCCATCGGTAGACTTGGTGATGTTGGAGATTTCGAGCGGACGATCCTCGCCCCAGAATATGGCGCGGTCGTCATTGGCAGCTGTTGTCATCTCCTTAGAGCTTACGTTAGGTATATCCTTACCCTCGAAGAACTTCTTGATGAGCGAAACGCGTGGGTGAAGGCCAATCCAGTTCTGACCGGTACATCCGTTGGAACCGTTAGGGTCTTCATCGGCATTAGCGTGCATGTTAGAGTCGAAGCAAGCAGCGATGAGGAAGAGCGAGTTGCCGTAGCTGGCTGTTTTGCCAGAGATGTTCACGATTGGGAAGAGAATTTCGTTGGCAGCTGATGTCTCCATATTGTCGCCCATGAACACCATCTGGTATGCACTCCACTTGCCGTTGGAAGAGCCGGTGGTGTTGAGTCTGTATCTTGACTTGATAACCTTGTCTGCATAGTCCTTTGCCTCTTGCCAGTGAGCTGTGCCTGTGTACACCTCGGCATTGAGGTAGAGACGTGAGAGGAGCAACCAGCAAGCTGCCTTGTCGATGCGTCCGTAGTTGGCATCTGTCGACTTCTTGGGCTCTGCATCCATGAGGTTTGGCTCGATTGCCTTCAGTTCGCCTACAAGCCACTCGTACATTTCTTGGCGCGACTTCTGTGTCGGCTTCTCCAGTGTCTCTGTGAATGGAACGTTTCCGTAGGCATCCATAAGGAGGAAGTATTGCATAGCGCGCAAGAAGCGTACCTCAGCAGTGCGTGTTACATCGTCAGAGCCAGCCATCTGGAGATACTGGTTACAAGTTGTGATGCCGAGTGTGAGGCGTGTGTAGTAGAGTTTCACCCAAGGGTGAGAAGGGTCGTAGGTAGCAGAATTAAGCTCCTGCAAGCCGTCGCCCCATGAGCATGTCGCCTCGTCGGTAGGCAGCTCGTTGATGTTCCACATGGCGCGTACGAGACCTGTCATACCAGGGTCGTCAAATCCCTTTACGTCCGGATCGTCGTCGCTATTCGATCCGCTGCCATTGCCGCTGATGCCGAAGTTGGCATAGCACTTATTGAAGAGACCGTCGTTGCTGACCTCCAGGTCAATCTTCGGGCTGATAGGCTCTTTGTCAAGGTCGTTGAGGCACGATGTCGATGCGAGGCTGATGAGCAGCGCAGCGGCAGGTGCGAGAGCCGATTTTATATATCTTTTCATTGTCGTAAATCGTTTAAGTTATTGATTTTTTAGAAGGTGAGGTTCAATCCGAACTGGAATGTGATAGGACGCGGGTAGATGTTGTTGTCAATACCGTTGTACACCTCAGGATCGATACCCTTGTAGTTGGTAATGGTGAACACGTTGCTGCAAGAAGCGTACACACGTCCAGAGATGCCCTTCCATGAGCCGCTCTTGAAGAGACGGTTGAAAGAGTAGCCGAGTGTGATGTTGTCCATCTTCAGGAACGAAGCGTTCTGCACGAAGTAGTCGGAGAGTTTCGACTCAAGTGCGTCAGAGTCCCATCCGAGTGTGTTCACTGGACGATTAGCGAGGTATGCGTTTTGGCACCAAACAGAAGATGTAGTCTTCAAACGCTTGCCCTGCTCAAAGTTGTTGAACACGTAGTTGCCGAGGTTTGCGCGGAGCGAGAAGCCGAGGTCGAAGTTCTTCCACTCTACACGTGTAGAGAAGCCCATTGTTACAGGAGCTGCTACCTGCTTGTAGAGATACTTGTCAGCATTGCTGATGACACCATCGCCGTTGCGGTCTACCACAGCACCCTCGATTGGCTTGCCATTCTTGTCGTACATCTGTTCGTACACGTAGAACGAGTTGGCTGCATAACCGGTCTGGTAGGCGAGCACTTTGTTCACGTTGTCGATGTTGTCGCCTGTTGTTACAGGGTCGCCGGTATCGCTTACGCCGTTGAGGTCGGTGATGCGGTTGCGGTTGTACGTGAGGTTGTAGTTCATTGTCCAGTACCAGTCCTTAGTGTTCACTGCTACGTAGTTCAACGAAAGTTCAACACCAGTGTTCCTTATTGAACCGATGTTCTGTATGCCCTTGTCGGCAGAGCCTGCGAGGGCTGCTACAGGAGCCGAGTTGATAAGATCGGTAGTATTGCGCACGTACCAGTCGATGCTACCTGTGAGTCGGTTGCAGATACCGAAGTCAAGACCGAGGTTGTAGGTCGTTGTCTTCTCCCACTTCAGCTTGTCGTTGTAGTAGAGCGGAGTGTAGATGGTACCATCACCGATAATCGGGTACTGACCATAGTTCTGTCCCTTCTTGTACTGCTTGAACCAGAGGTAGTTGGAGATGCCTTCCTGCTGACCGGTCACACCGTAGCCGGCGCGGAACTTCAAGTCGGAGAGCCACTTGATATCATTAAGGTTGTTCTCATCCTTCATGCGCCAAGCGAAGGCGAACGATGGGAAGAGTCCCCAGTGGTCCTTGAAGCGTGATGAGCCGTCGTCGCGCACCGTAGCGGTGAAGAAGTAGCGGTTCATAAGTGTGTAGTTGGCACGTCCGAAGAACGAAACGAGGAAGTTCTCGTACTTGTCTATGTCTTTAGTGTCCTTGAACACGTTGCCTGCCTGAGCGTCCGACTCTGGGTAGTACTGCATCCACGAGTTGTTGTAGCGGAAGAAGAAGTGCTGGTACTCGTAGCCACCCATGATGTCGAAGTGGTGGTTCTTGCTGAAGTCCTTATAGTACTGAGCGTAAGCCGAGAGGAGAAGGTTGCGTTTGAAGTTCTCGTTGTCGGTGATGCCACCATAATATAATGTTGTAGGGTATGATGTCGGCTGTGTCTCGTCAACCGTTCCCTTGGCGATTTCGGCACCGAGTGTCATGTGCAGGCGCAGGTCTTCGAAACCGTGTACCTTATAGTCGATGTCAGCCGAACCGATGAACGAACGCACTTTTTCAACATTGCCGCCAAGCTCAAGCTGAGCCAACGGGTTGGCAGGAGCATCGTTGAAGCGTGTGAACGGCCATTGTGGGTTGTTGTATGCACTGGCTGATGTGAGCCAGTTGAAATAGCCACCGAAATTGTTCAGAGTCTGCTGTACGCCGTCATTAGCCTCAAGAAGCGCGATGTCGCGCTGCGATGTGAAAGCGTACGGACTCTGTGTCGGGTCGAACGAGACGGCATTGCCGATAGCACCCGTGTCAGCCTTCTTCGCCTTAGAGTACATGCCCTTGGCGTTGAGGTTGAGGTTGAGGTGGTCGTTCAGCAGCGACGGGTTGAGGTTTACGGATGCTGTGTAGCGGTTGTAGTCAGAGTTCTTCAAGATACCCTGCTGTGAGGTGTAGCCTACTGAAACACGATAGGGGAGGAACTTGCCTGCCGAACCTGCCACCGTGATGTTATGGTCGTGAGATACGGCTGTGCGGTAGATGAGGTCCTGCCAGTCGGTGTTGGCTGTACCGAGAGCCTTTACGGCATCGTCGTTCTCGTTGAAGAGGCTCTTCACATAGGCACGATACTGGTCACCGTTCATCATATCGTAGGTCTTCTTCTTCTGCGATACGGATACCGAACCCGAGTAGCTTATCTCCGGTTTCTGACCCTTGTGACCCTTCTTTGTGGTGATGATGATGACACCGTTAGAACCGCGCGAACCGTAGATGGCTGTAGCCGATGCGTCTTTCAGCACGTTGAACGACTCGATATCCTGCGGGTTGATAGTAGAGAGGAGGTTGGAGCCTTTGTTGCCCACCTTGTTGTTGTCCATAGGCACGCCGTCGATAACGATCAGCGGATCGTTGCTGGCGTTCAGTGAAGAGCCGCCACGGATACGGATCTGGGTGTCTACGCCTGGCTCACCAGAGTTTGACGTTACGTTCACACCTGCCACCTTACCAGAGAGCATGTCCTGAGCGTTCACCACTAAACCCTTGTTCTTTGAGTCGGGCTTGAGAGCTGTTACCGAACCCGTGAGGTCCGACTTCTTAACAGCGCCGTAACCGATTACGACAACCTCGTTAAGTGTAGAGGAAGTGTTCTTGAGATGGATTGTTAGGTTCTGGCCTGCCTGCATCTTTACAGGCTCGTAGCCGATGTAAGTAACTTCAATGGTCGACTTCTTGTCGGCATTGAGAGTAAAATTACCGTCGATGTCTGTAACAGTACCTAATGTACCGCCTACAACCTTGACGGAAGCACCGATAACCGGCTCGCCGGTTTCGTCTACTACGTTGCCTTTCACAACAACCTGCTGTGCGAAGGCACTTGCCGACAGGAACAAGCCTGCTGAGAGCGTAGCTGTTCTGAGGGCATTAGGGAATTTAACCTGCTTCTTCATGTAGCTTTTGATTTTTATAATAAATTGTTTTTAGTCACAACAGTTATTAGGATCTTTTCACGTGCAAAATTATGATTTATATCAATGCGTTGTCTTTTTTTTAATATAAATATAGCATATTGGGCGTGTAAACGTTTGCGCAAGCAAGAGGGCGCGCCAAAACTCACAAATAGCACGCCCCGAAGGGGCAGAAGCACATAGCCCAGGGCAACGTCCTGGGTAAATATGCGCCACACTAACCTAACGCCCTGTAAGGGCAAAAGCCTAATTATTAAGGCTTTTGCCCTTACAGGGCGCATTGTTCAACATATACACTCAATACCCAGGGCGCTGCCCTGAGCTATGTGATTTTTGGGCTTTCAGCCCGTCTTTGACCACATTATTAGTTTTACCAGACAGTAATATAGAATAATAGGGTGTTGCGGTGGCAAGGATACCACCGCTACTAATCGCTACGTTACTTCTTGATGCGAGCCACGCACAGGGCGCCCAGCACGAGCGACGCAGCAGCCATGAGCATCATGTTGCTCTGCACAGAGCCAACCATCGAGAGCAGGGTGCCGCCGCACGCCGCTGCAATGATCTGCGGGATGCAGATGGTGCCGTTGAAGAGTCCGAGGTACGCACCCTTGTGGCCGTAGCCCTCAAGAGCGTTCGTGACGAAGGCGAACGGCATGGCGAGCATGGCAGCCCATGCGCAGCCGATGAGCATGAACGGCATGGCGAGCAGGTTTTTGTCGTGTACGAACGGCACGAGGGCGAAGCCCACGGCACCGATGACGAGGCTCAGCGCATAAGCCGCCTTCTCGTTCTTGAAGCGTGGCAGAGCCATTGCCCACAGTACAGAGCCGATAGCCTGCCAGCAGAACATCACGCCAACCCAGTTGCCTGCCGCCTGGTAGCCCTTCGACGCGGTGTCGGTGGTGTTCCATATGGTGTCGGCAATGGTGCCGTTGGTGTATGTCCACATGAACATGAACGCTGTCCAGCAGAAGAACTGCACGGCACCCACCTTCCAGAACATCGACGGAGCGTTGCGCAGCAGCTCAATCCAGTTGGCTTTGCCTTCGTCCTCCTCAGGCTTCGCCTCGTTATACTCGGCGTACTCCTGCGGATTCCACTCCTTCACCTTCAGTGTGGTGTAGATGACGCAGAGGATGAGTATTGCGGCACCGATGTAGAACGAGTAGATGACCGAGTCGGGTATCACGCCCTTCTGCGCCTCGTTGGCTATGCCGATGGCTGTGAAGAAATAGGGGAAGAGGTAGCCCACGATCGAGCCGGCGTTGCAGAGGAACGACTGTATGGAGTAGGCGAGCGACTTCTGCTGCTCGTTGACCATGTCGCCCACAAGCATCTTGAACGGCTGCATCGCCATGTTGATGCTCGTGTCGAGGAACATCAGCGAGACGAGGCCGAACACCATGGCTGCGCTCACAGCCATGCCGAACGAGCCGGCGTTGGGCAGCAGGCACATCACGGCTACGGCTACCGATGCGCCTACGAAGAGGTAAGGTATGCGTCTGCCGAAGCGACACCATGTGCGGTCGCTCAGCGTGCCGATGATGGGTTGCACGAGGATGCCCATGAGTGGTGGTAGTATCCAGAAGTAGCTGAGGCTGTGTGGGTCTGCACCAAGTGTGGCGAAGATGCGCGAGATATTCGCGCTCTGCAGGGCGTATGCAATCTGTACGCCGAAGAATCCGAAACTGAGGTTCCACAGTTTCAAGAAACTTTGATTTGGTTTTGGTTTCATTGTTATTTTGGTTTTTTGTTTTTTTGGTTTTTTGGTTTTTTGGTTTTGCTTAGCTCTTCGTGCTCTCTCTCACGACGAGCCTTGTCTTTACGACGCGCTTCTCGATGCGGTCGCACGGCGTGAGCCCCTCCACCTTGTCCATGAGTATGGTGGCAGCCTCTTCGCCCACCTTTGTTCCGCGCTGCTCCACGGTGGTGAGCTGCGGGTCGCAGGCGATGGCACGCTCGCCGTTGGTGAAGCCGCACACCGCGACATCATCGGGCACGCGGAAGCCGTTGTGCTTTGCCGTGTAAAGCACGCCGATGGCTGTGTCGTCGTTCACGCAGAAGAACGCGTCGGGGCGGTCGGCACGGCTGAGCACGCCGGGCGTGATGCGCTCGGCATCCTCGCGCTTGTCGCAGACGAACACCAGCGACTCGTCGGGCTGCATACCCGCCTTCAGCAGTGCGTCGTGATAGCCGTTGTAGCGGTTCTGTCCGAGTGCCGTCTTGCCCTTCATGCCGTAGAAGGCTATGCGGCGGCAGCCCGTCTCGATGAGGTGAGTCACGGCGGCGAACGCCCCTTGGTAGTCGTCCACCACTACACGGCTGGCGTCCACACCCGTGCAGATGCGGTCGTAGAACACGAGCGGTATGCCGCGGTCTATCAGTGCCTGGAAGTGGGCGTAGTCCTGCGTCTCCTTAGCCTGCGACACGATTACGCCGCACACCTGATGAGCCTCGAACATCTGGCACAGCTGCACTTCGCGCTCGTACTGCTCGCGCGAGGTGGTGGCGATGATGCGGTAGCCACGTTTCGACGCAGCGTCCTCGATGCCGTTGAGAATGGTGGAGAAATAATAATGTGTGAACTCGGGCACGATGACACCAATCACCTTCACCGGCTGCTTGTGAGAGTTGCGCAGCGATTTGGCGATGTCGTTCGGGTAGAAGTTGTGCGCATGGGCGTACTCGCAAATAAGGTTGCGTTTCTCCTCGCTGACACGTGCGCTACCGTTGAGGGCACGCGACACAGTGGCTATGGACACACCGAAATGTTCGGCGATGTCCTTCATCGTGGTTGGTTGCAGTTCAGACATTCGTTAGATTGGTTTTTAATTACGCTTGCAAAGTTATCACATTATTTTAATATAGAGCGCATCCGTGGCTCACAGAATTTCTTTGTGCCATGAAAACGTTTGCACAAGGGGGTGCACTTGTCTCAAGTGCACCAACAAATTAGAAGCAAGAGCAAGGAGTGCACCAATAGAGTTTACTGCACATTCTGCTCTGTTGGTGCAGTTGAGACAACTGCACCCCCTAAGCTGCCCCCCTAAACGGCACCAATTCTAAAAAACTGACACAATCGCATTGCTATTCCAATTATTTTTTGTTTATTTGCAAAAGAAAAACAATAACTTCGACGAGGCTCACACCCTCGCCGACAAAAAACCAAATACTATGGGAAAAGGAAAGAAAGGTGGCAAGCGCTTGACTAAGAAACAGCTCGCCCCAAAGCTTGAAGAACTGTTCGCCTCCAACCCTGGAAAGACGCTCTCGTTTAAAGATATCTTCCGTTCGCTACACCTCGACACGCATCCGCTGAAGATGCTCGCTATTGACATCATGGAGGAGATGGCGTGGGACGACTTCATCACGCGCGTCACCGACAACTCGTATCAGCTGAACATGAAGGGACAGGTGCAGGAGGGCGTGTTCCAACGCAAGACGAACGGCAAGAACTCTATCATGCCCGACGACTCCGACAAACCTATCTTCGTGGCTGAACGCAACTCGATGTGGGCTCTCACCGGCGACCGCGTGCGCTTCGCTTGCATGGCGCGACGCAAGAACCACATCAAGGAGGCACAGGTGATACAGATATTGGAACGTGCCAAGGACACTTTCGTCGGACGACTCTCGTTCGACCACGACCTCTGCACGCTCATCTCGCCTTCCAACGTGCTGGCGAACAGCATCATCATTCCGCGCCGCAAGCTGAAGGGCGGCAAGGACGGCGACAACGCCGTGGTGCGCATCGTGGAATGGCCCGATCAGGATCACCGCAACATGATTGGCGAAGTGGTCGACGTGCTCGGAAAGGCTGGCAACAACGACGTGGAGATGAACACCATCCTCGCGCAGTACGGATTGCCGTATAAGTATCCGAAGAACGTGGAGGAGGCTGCCGAGAAGATTTCGGCGGAGATAACGCCGGAGGACTACGCCGAGCGCGAGGACTTCCGCGATGTCTTCACCTGCACCATCGACCCGAAGGACGCAAAGGACTTCGACGACGCGCTCTCCATCCGACAGCTCAAGGATGGACTCTGGGAGGTGGGCGTGCACATCGCCGACGTGTCGCATTACGTTACAGAAGGTTCCGTGATTGACAAGGAGGCGGTGAAGCGCGCCACGAGCATCTACCTCGTCGACCGCACCATACCGATGCTCCCCGAGCGTCTCTGCAACTTCATCTGCTCGCTCCGACCCGACGAGGAGAAGTTAGCGTTCTCCGTGATCTTTAACCTCGACGAGGAGGCGAACGTGAAGGCATACCGCATAGTGCACACCGTTATCAAGTCGAACCGCCGCTACGCCTACGAAGAGGTACAGGAGTTGCTCGAACAGAACGGCGTGGTAGACGGCACGGGCGAACCCGCACCTGCAGCACCCAAGGGTGGCTACAAGGGCGAGAACGCCGATGCGCTCATCATGCTCGACCGACTGGCTAAGAAGCTGCGCGCAGCACGCTTCAAGAACGGTGCTGTGAAGTTCGACCGCGAGGAACTTCACTTCGACGTAGACGAGAAGGGCAAACCGGTGCGCTGCTACTTCAAGCGTTCGAAGGATGCCAACAAGCTCATCGAGGAGTTCATGCTCCTCGCCAACCGCACCGTGGCTGAATCGGTGGGCAAGGTGGCAAAGGGCAAGAAGCCGAAGACGCTGCCTTATCGTGTGCACGACAACCCCGACCCGACAAAGCTCGAGACGCTGCGCGAGTTCGTGGTGAAGTTCGGCTACAAGATGAAGACCGACGGCACGAAGGGTGCTCTCGCCAAGTCGCTCAACACGCTTATGTCGGCGTGCGAGGGCAAGCGCGAGCAGAACCTCATACAGACCGTGGCGCTGCGTGCTATGATGAAGGCGAAGTACTCCATCCACAATATCGGTCACTTCGGACTGGCGTTCGACTACTACACCCACTTCACGTCGCCTATCCGCCGCTACCCCGACACGATGGTTCACCGACTCATCACACGCTACCAGCAGGGCGGACGCTCTGCCAACAAGGAGCACTACGAGGAGCTTTGCGAGCATTCGTCGGAGATGGAGCAGGTGGCAGCCAACGCCGAGCGCGACTCTATCAAGTACAAGGCTGTGGAGTTCATGTCGGAGCGAGTGGGCAATGTCTACGATGCGCACATCTCAGGCATACAGTCGTACGGCATCTACTGCGAGATTGACGAGAACCACTGCGAGGGTCTTGTGCCGATGCGCGACCTCGACGACGACTACTACGACTTCGACGAGCGCAACTACTGTCTCGTGGGCAGACGCCATCACAACAAATATCAACTTGGCGACCCCATACGCATCAAGGTGGCAAGCGCCAACCTCGAAAAGAAACAGCTCGACTTCACTTTAGCAGGGGGTGCAGTTGTCTCAACTGCACCAACCAAGCAAAAAACCGAGTAGAAGTGACACCATTATCTTGATTGGTGTACTTGATTGGTGCACTTGAGACAAGTGCACCCCCTGCAAGCACCCCCTGCCCCTCGACAACATTTCTCACCCTCTAACCCCCAACCCCATTATGCCCAACCTAACCTTTCTCAATCGTCATTCCGACATCCTCATTCAGTGTGGTCACTTGCCCCATTGGTTTCAGCCAGAGGCGGTGCAGTTCATCACCTTTCGTCTTGACGACTCGCTCCCGCAGACCAAGCTGCAGGAACTGGCACTCATGCGCGAGGCATTAGGACGACGCGAGACGAAGGAGGGTGAGTTGACGGCAGAGGAGGAACGTTTGGAAGATATAGTGGATGGGTGGTTGATGCAAGGATATGGCGGTTGTGTGTTGAGCAATGCACAGTGCAGGCAGTTTGTTGAGGATGCTTTGTTCTTCAACGATAAGCAGACGTATCACCTTCATGCCTTCGTCATCATGCCCAACCATGTTCATATACTACTGTCGCCAATTGGAGAAAACAGCGTTATCTCTATCGTCAGTAAGTTGAAGCGCTACTCATCGCGTATGATAAAACAATGTGTAGCGACGGATGGTAATGTTTGGCAGCGCGAGATGTTCGATCGCATGATGCGAGGAGAAGACGACTTCGCACATAAACTTGCGTATATTGTTAATAACCCTAACGGATTGCCGGAAGATAGCTATTCATTATATGTAGCAGAGAATGTGCAGTATCTGCTGTAAGGGCTTTCAGGGGGTGCTTTCAGGGGGTGCTTTTAGGGGGTGCACTTGTCTCAAGTGCACCAACCAGGTAGTAGTGCGCCAAGTAAGCAAGAAGTGCACCCCCTGTAAGTAGTGCGCCAATAGTTTTGTTGGTGCACTTGAGACAAGTGCACCCCCTTGAGAGACACCTGCACCCCCTGGTGGCACCCCCTGCCCCCGAAGTGTTAAAGATGTTAATATTATGAAAACGCAATAAGCATTTGTTCTTTGTTATATAAAAAATGTGTATTTTTGCAAGGCGAATGGAAGTGTATTTGCCACTTTTGCATTCTCTAACTTACATTATTTATATAAATAAAAACTTAATCAATTTTACTAAATACAAATCTTATGGCGAATTTATCCCGTAAAACATTGACTCTCGCAGCAGGTCTTGTACTTTCTGTGATGAGTGCTAACGCACAGCAGATGCGTGAAGGTTATGTAGAAGCTGGTAAGAACACTGGCAGCGAAAACTTCCACACCCTTATTCAGGGTTGGACTCCAGGCAACCAGGTAACAGCAGACGACAACTTCTATATCTCACGTGTTAAGCCACGTGCTCGTTTCCGCAACGAGGCTACTCAGGTGCGTCTTGATCTCAATGCGAAGAACGACAAGAAGCTCATCGCTTGGATTCCGGTAAACAACCCCGACTTCAACGCACTTCCTAACGGCGTATTCGACTCAGAAGTATTCTCTATGTGGTCGTACGTTACACACTGGGGCGACTGGACAGCACCTCTCGGACGTATTCCGGCTGCTTTCCTCGACGTAGCTCACAAGAACGGTATCGGTGTGTCAGGTGTTGCTTCTATTCCTAACGCAAGTCTCAGCGCAAGCTGGGCTGCATGCCTTAAGGGTCTTGCTGGTCTGGACGTAGACAAGGTTTCTAAGTTCTTGCAGTACTATGGTATCGACGGTCTCGGTTATAACTCAGAGTTCTACGGCGGTGGTTCTTATGTAAAGGGTGTTCGCAACTTCCACGCAGCCCTCGTTAAGAAGATGAAGCCGGTTAACCCGGTATTCGAGAACTTCTGGTATGACGGTACAAACGACTACGGTCAGGTTTCATTCGACGGTGGTCTCGGCAACCATAACAAGGAGACATTCGGTGACAAGGACAACGTACGTACATCACTCTTCTTCAACTACAACTGGAACCGTGGTCAGCTCACTCCTTCTGTAGCATTTGCAGAGCAGCTCGGTCGCGATCCGCTCGATATCTACTGCGGTGTGAACATGCAGGGTGGCGAGCCTCGTGGCACATCATGGTCGTTGCTGCCTGATCAGCGCGTTTCTATCGGTCTTTGGGGTGCTCACTCATACAACATGTTCTGGGAGAGCCGTGCAGAACTCGGTTCGTCTGACGAGATGAAGCAGTTCGCTTACCTCCGTCGTACAGAGTGCTACTTCGGTGGCGGCAACCGCAACCCGGTTATCACTCCGTCTATTGTTGATAAGCACCAGTACACAGCATACAACCCGACTTGGCATGGTATGGCTGCATTCATGACAGCACGTTCACCGCTGAGCTGGGATCTCGCTGAGGAGCCGTTCATCACTTACTTCAACCTCGGTAACGGTAAGTTCTTCAACCTTAACGGCGAGCGCAAGACCAGCACACCTTGGTACAATGTAGGTATGCAGGACTACATGCCGACATGGCACTTCTGGTTCGCTAACAAGCTCCTCGGACGTACAGCAGCTGACGTTCCGGCTGAGGGCCTCGACGCTCAGTTCGTATGGGACGACGCTTACTTCGGAGGTTCTACACTCAAGATCTTCGGTACAACAGCTAACGAGTATCTCCACCTCTTCAAGACAAAGTACGCTTTGAAGAAGGGTGACGTTATCACTGTTCGCTATAAGCTTAACGAGGGCGCAACCGACCTCGACCTCGTTCTCTCTGCAGAGGGCAGCGAAGACAAGGGCGTAGCTTACAACCTCTGCAAGACAGAGCGCGTAGCTGACGTTAACGACTGGGTTAAGCAGACATTCACAGTAGGTTCTGACTTCGACGGCAAGACTCTTGCTCTCGTTGCTCTCAACTTCAAGAACGCTAAGAACCTCGACCTCATGCTCGGCGAGTTCTCTATCGTTCGTGGCAACTACGCTACACCGGCTACTCCGGTTATCGACGCTGCTAACACCAAGATGCTCTACAACAGCAAGGCTGGTATGGACGCTAAGATCATCTTCAACATGCCTAACAACAAGGCTGCTGGCGAGCCGTGCTACAACATCGACGTTAAGACATCTCACTTCCGTCTCTACGCTCAGGAGGAGGGTCATGAGGCTAAGCTCCTCGGCACAACAACATCTTGGGCTGGTCTCTACTACTCAATCCCGACTACTAAGGCAAACGCTAAGGTACGCCTCGGTGTTTCTGCAGTAGCTCTCGACCACAAGACAGAGTCTGAGATTGCTTGGAGCAACTACATGGAGCCTGCTACATACGTTTACAATGACGATATTCAGAGCAACAAGAAGACTATCAAGCCGAACGAGGAGTTCACACTCAGCTACATCGACCCTGAGCACCCGGCTGCTAAGTGGGAGATCGTTAAGGACGGCGAAGTTGTTAAGAGCGGCGAAGGCAACTCTTGGACAGTAGCACTTCCTGAGACCGGTAGCTACGACCTCAAGGTAACAGGCAACGAGTACGGCGAGGATGGCGCTGCTAAGCAGACAACACGTACATTCGCATCTTACATCCAGATTACAAGCGAGGGCACAGGTGCTCTGCCTGAGATCTACTCTCTCACAGCTAACGGTAGCAAGGATGAAGTTTCTCTCAAGACTGGCGAGAGCGTTAAGATGGCTTACACAGGCCGTGCAGCTGACGGTGCAGGCTCACAGGGTCTCGACCTTCAGGAGAAGCGCTTCGGTGTTTCTGCTGCTGATCTCGGACTCGTAGGCAAGAAGTCGTTCTCTATCTCGTTCTGGTTGAAGATCAACAACCTCAAGGAAGGAAAGTCGGCTACTCTCTTCAATGTTTACAACAAGCAGGATGGTTGGCCTAAGACCGACTGGGGTTGGAACTGGTCACAGATCAGCCCGGATGGTAGCTTTGATGGTATCACATTCCGTGGTTCAGACGCTACATCTAACAAGGAACTCCAGTACAAGTACGGTAATACCAAGTTCCCTGTAGGCAACTGGGTACACGTTACAATGTCGTTCGATTACAATACAGCAGGTCAGTTGCGTGCTGACATGTTCTTGAATGGTGTTAAGCAGACTGTAACAGAATGGAAGCGTTTGCAGGGTGGAAATCCTGTATTCGGTCCTGCTACATATGAGCCAACATACCAGGGCGATGTTTACAGCATCACAAACGGTATGTACCTCTGCATCGGTGGTCCGCTCTTCGACCGTTACGGTCTTGACGGCGTAATCGACAACGTTTTGGTTTGGGACAAGGTAGCTACCGCAGAAGACGCTAAGGCAGCTATGGGCGACCTCAACGCTAACAACCTCCCTGAGGGTGTGAAGGCATTCTGGGACTTCGAGAAGCAGGCTACTGACAACCACTTCTCAGCTGCAGGTTCACTTGCTGGCACAAAGGCAGGTATGCAGGATATGGTTGCAGGTGGCAGCGAGGGTCAGGCTACTCTCCAGTGGATTGAGCCGACTTACATCGCAGGTTCACCGTTCGTATCTGGCGAGACATACAAGGTAGAGACCAAGCCGTCATGGACTGCTAAGAATGCTACATTCGCTGACATTACAGGTAACGGCGAGGCTGGTTCTGCAAACGTTTCGTTCCGCACCGGTGGCGACTACGACGTAACTCTTACACTCTCTAACGCTCTTGGTAAGGCTGAGAAGACATTCTCTGTAATCAAGGTGGCTTATCCTACTGGCGTTGACGCTGTAGAGGGCGCAGAGATGAAGGCTTACACAGTAGGCGAGGACGCAATAGTAGAGTTCGCTGAGGCTGGCGCATACGAGGTTAGCGTTTACACAACAGCTGGTGAGCAGGTGGCTCGCAAGGCAGCTCAGCTCAACGCTGGCAACGTGGTTAACGTACACCTCGCTAAGGCAGGCATCTACGTGCTTAATGTGAAGAAGGACGGCAAGACAGTTCGCACTGTTAAGCTTATCCGTAAGTAAATAAAGCAGACGAGTGGGTGGGTAGACAGGGAGGCAATTCCCCTTGTCCACTCGTCTTCTCGTCTTCTTGCCAACTAAAAGAATACCTAATCAACAAAACAATATCTAAATGAACAACAAGAAAACAACACTCCTCGCATCCATGCTTCTGTGTGGCTGCGTGTTCGGTTATGCTCAGCGTACTCCGACTCATCCGTTAGACATTCAGGACAAGGGTGACCAGTACCTCCTCGAGAACATCTGGAACTGGGAAGCCGGCACACCTCCACACGAGGTGAGCGAGATGGACGACCAGTTCTACATCTCACGCGTTCGCCCATTGCCGCGCATCGCTGAGGCTGACGACTATCAGGCAGAGGTTAGCAAGCAGGCTAAGCCGGGCCGTAAGATGTGTCTCTGGACTCCGCTCGACGACCCAACGTCTTCTTGGAAGGCTCTTCCGCGCTATTGCTTCGAGGGCGACAACTTCTCAATGTGGTCATACCTTAACATCCACGGTAACTGGACAGCACCTTGGTTCCGCGTAACTGGCGGTCTGTCTGACGTTGCTCACAAGAATGGTGTAGCGGTAGGTTGCGTTGCTTCTATTCCTTGGAATGCCAATGTAAACCTTTATGCAGCAAGCGGTTGGGGCAAGACCTTCGGCGAGCTGACAAAGAAGAACTCTGACGGCACTTACAAAAACGTAGAGCGCTTCGTTAAGATTCTCAAGTACTACGGCATCGACGGCGTTGGTGTGAACTCGGAGTTCAATGCCAGTGCTGCTACAATGAAGCAGATTCGAGGTTTCTTCGCTGAGTGCCATAAGGAGGCTGAGAAGATCGGTTGGAAGTTCCAGCTCCACTGGTATGACGGTACTAACGACTACGGTGGCATCACATTCGACCAGGGTCTTGGTAATCACAACAAGGCTCAGTTCGGTGATAAGGACAACATCGTTACCGACATGATGTTCTCTAACTACAACACCGGTGGCGGTACTCTCAAGAACACTGCAGCATATGCAAAGAGCCTTGGTCGCGATCCGTACGACTACTATAAGGGCTTCGATATCCAGGGCCGTGCGCTCCACGCTTCAAGCTCTAACTGGAACGACCTCAACGACGTAGAGGCTTCTGTAGGCTTCTGGGGTGCTCACTCACAGGGTCTTATCCACCAGAGTGCTACCGACTATGGTACATCTGACGTAGCTATCCAGCAGGCTTACCTCGACAAGCAGGAGATGGTGTTCAGCGGTGGCAACCGCAACCCGGCTAACACTCCTGACATCCTCGGATGGAGCGACGTCGTAACACTCGCTAACGGCAGCCTGAAGGGCAAGTTCCACGGTGTAGCAAGCTACGTAACAGCTAAGTCTACTATCCAGCAGGTACCGTTCGTTACACGCTTCAACCTCGGTAACGGTCTTACATTCAAGAACGAGGGTGAGGTGGCGTTCAACCACAAGTGGCACAACATCGCTACTCAGGACTTCCTGCCGACATGGCGTTGGTGGATTGTTGACGGCAACGAGAGCGCAAAGAGCGGCAACCTCGCTCAGGCTGAGCTTACATGGGACGACGCTTACTGGGGTGGCTCTTGCCTCCGCCTGAAGGGTCAGACAACAACATCTCGTGTAAAGCTCTTCAAGACATTGCTTAAGACAGAGCCTTCGTACAACATCTCTATCACATACAAGATGAGCAACGAACTCGACACACACGCTAAGTTGTTCGTAGCTCTCAAGGGCAAGCTCACAGAGTACAAAGAGATTGCTATCCCTGCAGCAGAGAAGTTCGGTCAGTGGACAACATTCACCACTACTCTCGACAAGCTCGGTCTGAAGTCAGGCGACGAGATTGCAATGATCGGTATCCGTCTCGACAACACTGCCAAGGACTACAACATGCTCGTTGGTGAGCTCGCAGTTCGCAACCCGCAGCAGAAGTTCGCTCCGGTTGCTCCGAAGATTAAAGAGATTGATGTTCTCCGCGGTAAGGACAAGACTTGCGACTTCAAGATTCGCTACGCTGCCAAGGAAGAGACCGGTGGCGTTAAGACATACAACGACGAGGTAGATACATGGTACTACGAGATCTGGTTCCAGCAGAAGGGCGAGAAGGAGCAATACCTCACAGCTACAACATCTTGGGCAGCTTACGTAATCGACGCTCCGATGGTAGCCGACCTCGAGAAGCGCGACTGCCGCTTCGGTGTACGCGCCGTTTCTCCTGACGGTCAGCAGAAGAGCGAAATCTCTTGGAGCGAGTACCAGACAGTGGAATACGACACACCGTCTACAGAGGTAGCTATCGACCGCCAGGTTATCAAGCCGAACGAGCAGTTCAAGGTTTACTACGAGGACCAGTTCGCACCGAACGCTCAGTCGTTCCGTCTGCTCAACGCACAGACAGGTGCTCAGGTAGGCGAGAAGTACTCAAATTGCAACCAGTTCACAACTTCTGTAGCAGAGGTTGGCGTTTACGACCTCGAGGTTGTTAACGATAAGGGTGCAAAGGAGATATTCCGCGGCAAGGTAATCATCTCTCCGGAGAAGACAGGTGCTGTGCCGGTTGTTGAGACCGTAACTGCTGACAAGCAGACAGCTGAGACAACAGAGGAGATCAAGCTCAACTACACATCACGCGACGGTGAGGGTAAGGTGTCACGCGGTCTTGTTGTTAAGGATCCGAACATGCTCCTGATCCCGGCAGAGGTAACACTCGACGGCGGTAACAACACAAGCATGGCTTACTCTTACGCTCTCTGGGTTAAGGTAGACAACTATGCTCACGACAAGCAGGGTACAAACCTCATCCAGAAGAACACTATCTCTGACAGATGGCCGCACAACAACTGGGGTGACCTCTGGGTACAGGTTCGTCCGCAGATCAACGCTGGCGAGCACGGCTGCAACAGCAACCACCTTGCAAACGAGGTATCGTTCAACACCTTCGGCTGGACAGCTCACGACAACCCGAGAGAGTCGATGATGTCTACAGGTTACGCACTCAACCCGGGTGTTTGGAACCACATCGTTGTTACTCAGTCTTCTGACAAGCAGCAGAAGATCTACTTCAACGGCAAGTGCGTAGCAGGTCCTAACAACTTCTCTTCTTCTTCACTACGTGAGAACAGCACTGACAACCGCATTAATACTTCTGAGCACGCTAACGTGTTCATCGGTGGTGGCGGTGTTTACAAGGCAGGTCTGAACGCAACTATCGACGAGGTTCAGGTTTGGAACAAGCCTCTTACCGACGCTGAGGTAGTTCGCGCAATGCAGGGCTACGCAGCTAACGAGGTGCCTGAGGGACTTATGGGCTACTACACCTTCGAGGAGATGGACAAGAGCGACTCTACATTCGTCAACCTTGGTAAGGCAGGTGCTCAGTACAAGGCAAGAATGGTTGTGATGGCTGGCTCTGGCGGTGAGAACACTTCTACAGCATCTTACAAGACAGTAGGTGCAAACAACGAGGTAACAGGTTATCCTGGCATCGACGGTACACTTGAGGTGAAGACTTCGCACACATGGCAGCTCAACGGCGGCCGTATCTCTTCTGAGACCGACAAGGCTGCTGTCGTAACATTCGCTCGTCCGGGCGAGTATGAGGCAGGCGTTAAGCTCACCAACTTCTGGGGCGAGTCTGAGAAGGCACTTGAGAACGTACTCGTTATCACAGGTGTTGACGCAATCAACGACGTTAAGGACGCAGCAGGCTTCTCTGTTTATCCTAACCCGTTCGTAGAGAGCGTAAACCTCCGCTTCGCTGAGGGCGGCTTCTACACCATCAACATCGTAAGCGCAGCAGGTGCAGTGCTCCAGAGCAACGACTTCCGTGCTGATGCCGGCGAGACAGTGAATGTAGCTGTTCAGGGTGGCAAGGGCATGTACATCGTACAGGTGCTCAAGGACGGCAAGCCGTTCAAGGCTCTCAACGTAATCAAGAAGTAATAACAACGAATAGTGAACCGGCGGGCGGCGCTGCCCGCCCCCCCCGCGCCCCCCCCATCTTTTG
>ERZ859923.458-NODE-458-length-25375-cov-3.758017_pt1 | contig 25375 bp, 16 predicted proteins | sample MGYA00510116_ERZ859923 | MGnify/ENA primary metagenome ERZ859923 (study PRJEB30046, sample SAMN00715168) | human gut metagenome | study: EMG produced TPA metagenomics assembly of the A metagenome-wide association study of gut microbiota in type 2... | reverse complement strand
CGTTCCTTTGCGGGCCTCGGCGACATCATACTTGCCGAGCCGAAGGTGCTCATCGGGTTCGCGGGAAGGCGCGTTATCCAGGACACGATACGTCAGCGGCTGCCCGACGACTTCCAGTCTGCGGAGTTCCAGGAGAAATGCGGCTTCGTTGATATGATAGTCGAGCGCGGCATGATGAGAAAGCGCATTTCAAATATTCTGAAGCTGCACGGCTTCCCGAAGGAGGCTTACAGAAGATGAGCAATTTAACAGCCTGCGAAAGGCTTGAGCTTATACGCCACAAGGACAGACCCACGGTCAACGACTATATCCCTGCGATGTTTACGAGGTTCATGGAGTTCCACGGCGACCGCCTTTTCGGCGACGACGCGGCGATAATCGGCGGAATAGGATACCTCAGCGACACTCCGGTGACTGTTATCGCGCAGGTCAAGGGAAGAAACCTTGAGGAAAACAAGCGCACGAATTTCTCCATGCCCCACCCGGAGGGCTACCGCAAGGCGCTCCGTCTTGCGAAGCAGGCGGAGAAGTTCCACCGTCCGGTGATCTGCCTTGTGGACACTCCCGGCGCATTCTGCGGCGTTGAGGCTGAGGAGCGCGGTCAGGGCGAAGCGATAGCGCGAAATCTCTACGAGTTCATGACGCTCAGGACGCCGGTGATATCCGTGGTGCTTGGCGAGGGCGGCTCCGGCGGAGCGCTTGCTCTTGCGGTCTGCGACGAGCTTGCGATGCTTGAGAACGCGCTGTATTCCGTGATAAGTCCCCGCGGCGCGGCGTCCATTCTGTGGAAGGACGGCACCAAGGAGAAGGAAGCCTGCGAAATGCTGAAGATCACCGCCGAGGATCTCATGAAGTTCGGCGTGTGCGACAAGATAAACGCGGAGCCCCCCGGCGGCGCCCACATGAGCCGCGAGCAGACAGCCGATAACATCTACGAGTACCTTGTGGACGCGGTATACCGCCTGAAGAAGTCCGAAATTGACGAGCTTCTCGAGAAGCGTTATGCGAAATTTAGAAAAATCGGCATGTTTACTGAATAATTTTGTAGAAAATTCTTTGCAAAAAATTCATTCCGGGGCTTGATTATTTGTGATGTATGTTATATAATATATCATGAAATGTTTCCGGAAGGGACTTATAATTAATTTGGAGGGTATATACAATGGTATTTGACAAGGTTAAGGAGCTTATCTCCGAGCAGCTCGACGTTAAGGCTGACGACATCACCGAGGCTTCCAACATTCAGGACGATCTGGGCGCTGATTCCCTGGACGTTGTTGATCTGGTAATGGCTCTTGAGGACGAGTTCGATGTTGAGATCCCCGAGGATCAGGTCGAGAACATCAAGACTGTCGGCGATATCGTAAAGTTCATCGAGGACAAGCAGTAATTTATAGCACAGATATTCCCGCTGTATCAGGGTCAGCTCTGTACGGCGGGATTTTTGTATCTGTTCCGATGTTTTGCACAATTGCGCATATGGATTCCGCCGATACATAGCATTGACCACATGCCAACATCATTTTTTATTGTGAAATTCTTGACAGATAATGAAAAGTGGTATATAATATAATTGTATATTTATGTCGGGGACTCCCCGGTGACTCTAAACAAACAAGGAGCAAAGATATGGGACTTACATTGACTGAAAAGATCATCAAGGCGCACATCATCGACGGCGAGATGGTAAAGGGAACAGAGATCGGTCTGAAGATCGACCAGACCCTTACGCAGGACGCAACTGGTACAATGGCTTACCTCCAGTTCGAGGCTATGGGCGTTGACCGCGTAAAGACTGAGCGCTCCGTGGCATACATCGACCACAACACGCTCCAGAGCGGCTTTGAGAATGCCGACGACCACAGATTTATCGGTTCTGTTGCAAAGAAGCACGGTATCTGGTTCTCACGTCCCGGCAACGGTATCTGCCATCAGGTACATCTCGAGCGCTTCGGCAAGCCCGGCAAGACCCTTATCGGCTCCGACAGCCACACCCCGACCGGCGGCGGTATCGGCATGCTGGCAATGGGCGCAGGCGGTCTTGACGTTGCAGTTGCAATGGGCGGCGGCGCTTACTACATAACAATGCCGAAGGTAGTTAAGATAAACCTCACCGGAAAGCTCAACGACTGGGTTTCCGCAAAGGACGTTATCCTGGAAGTTCTCCGTCAGCTCTCCGTTAAGGGCGGCGTTGGCAAGGTAATGGAGTACACCGGCGAGGGCGTAAAGAGCCTGTCCGTTCCGGAGCGCGCTACCATCACCAACATGGGCGCAGAGCTTGGCGCTACCACCTCTATTTTCCCGTCCGACGAGACTACTCTCCAGTTCCTCAAGGCTCAGGGCAGAGAAGAGGACTACGTTCCGATGTCCGCAGACCCCGACGCAGTTTACGACGAGGAAGTAAACATCGACCTCTCCAAGCTGGTTCCGCTTGCAGCTTGTCCCCACAGCCCCGACAACGTTAAGACCGTCGAGGAGATCGGCAAGATCAAGATCGACCAGGTATGCATAGGCTCATGCACCAACTCCTCCCTCCAGGATATGCGCAAGGTGGCTCATATTTTAAAGGGCAAGACCGTTCACCCGGACGTAAGCCTTGCTATCGCTCCCGGCTCCAAGCAGGTGTTCAATCAGATCGCCGAGGACGGCACTCTGTCTATCCTCATCGCGGCTGGCGCGAGAATCCTCGAGAGCGCATGCGGTCCCTGCATAGGCATGGGTCAGTCACCGAACAGCAAGGGTATCTCCCTGCGTACCTTCAACCGTAACTTCCTCGGCAGAAGCGGCACCAAGGACGCTCAGATCTACCTCGTTTCCCCGGAGACCGCAGCCATCTCCGCTATCACCGGAGTATTCACCGACCCGCGCACCTGCGGCGAAATGCCCGCTTATGTAATGCCCGAGAAGTTCATCATCAACGATAACATGGTAGTACCTCCCGCAGCACCCGAGGAAGCTCCGAACGTTGAGATACTCCGCGGCCCGAACATCAAGCCGTTCCCGGTAAACAAGCCGCTGGCTGAGTCTATCGAGTCCGGCGTTACCCTCAAGGTAGGCGACAACATCACCACCGACCACATCATGCCCGCAGGCGCTAAGATACTGCCCCTGCGCTCCAACATTCCGGCTATCTCCGAGTACTGCTTCACCGTATGCGACGAGACCTTCCCGAAGCGCGCAAAGGAAGCAGGCACAAGCATTATCGTCGGCGGAACCAACTACGGTCAGGGTTCTTCCAGAGAGCACGCGGCGCTTGCTCCGCTGTACCTGGGCGTTAAGGCTATCATCTGCAAGAGCTTTGCAAGAATCCACCGTCAGAACCTCATCAACAATGGAATCCTTCCGCTGGAGTTCGTGAACGAGGCTGACTACGACAGGATCGAGCAGGGCGACGACCTCGTTATCGCAAATATCCGCAATATCGTTGAGAACGGCGGCAAGATCATCGTTGAGGACAAGACAAAGGGCTTCAGCTTCGAAGTCAAGTGCGAGCTTTCCGAGCGCGGAAAGGGCATGATGCTCGCAGGCGGTCTGCTGAACTATACAAAGGCTAACGGCTAAATGAGAACGATATGAAAGGCTGGGCTTGCTTTTTCATGGCTCTTTCGGCTTTTCTTGCCGGAGTACTGGCGGGCGGCAGATTGTTTCCCGCCAGCGGCTCCATCGGCTGAGGAAATAAAATAAGGTAACCTCTAAAAACCGGGACACGAGCAGATTTCGTGCATGACTTATATCAGATGCTAGGCGTCAAACCGCAGTAATACTGTATGTATTTCAAGGTTTGACAACGAAGCAGATGATATAAGTCATAGAAATCTGCCGTGAAGGAGGTTTTTAGAGGTTACCATAATCAACTGCTTCGACGCGAAGCACCGGTGAAAGGAAATTTACAATGGCTGATAAGATTCAGATGACCACTCCGCTGGTAGAGATGGACGGCGACGAGATGACCCGTATCATATGGAAGATGATCAAGGATATCCTGATCACTCCGTATGTTGACCTCAAGACCGATTACTACGACCTGGGCCTTGTTCACAGAAACGAGACCAACGACCAGGTAACTATAGACTCCGCGAACGCAACCAAGAAGTACGGCGTAGCGGTAAAGTGCGCGACCATCACACCGAACGCACAGCGCATGACCGAGTACAACCTCAAGGAGATGTGGAAGTCCCCGAACGGCACTATCCGCGCTATCCTGGACGGCACCGTATTCAGAAAGCCTATTCTTGTAAAGGGAATTGTTCCGTATATTCCGACCTGGACTAAGCCCATCACCATCGCGCGTCACGCATACGGCGACATCTACAAGAACACCGAGATGAAGGTAGCGCAGGGCAGCAAGGCTGAGCTGGTAGTCACCGACAAGGACGGCAGGGAGACCCGCGCGCTCATTCACGATTTCAAGAACAGCGACGGCGTTGTACAGGGTGTTCACAACCTCGACAAGTCGATCTCCAGCTTCGCAAGAGCGTGCTTCAACTACGCTCTCGGCGCAAAGGAGAGCCTGTGGTTCGCGGCTAAGGATACCATCTCCAAGACTTACGACCACCGTTTCAAGGACATCTTCGCCGAGATCTACGAGAACGAGTACAAGGAGAAGTTCGCAGAGGCTGGCATTGAGTACTTCTACACCCTCATCGACGACGTTATCGCAAGAGTTATCCGCTCCGAGGGCGGCTTCATCTGGGCGTGCAAGAACTACGACGGCGACGTTATGTCCGACATGCTGGCAACCGCGTTCGGCTCCCTGGGTCTGATGACCTCCGTTCTGGTTTCCCCGGACGGCGTTTACGAGTACGAGGCGGCTCACGGAACCGTAACCCACCACTACTACAACTACCTCAAGGGTGAAAAGACCTCCACCAACCCGATCGCTACCATCTTCGCATGGAGCGGCGCGCTCAGAAAGCGCGGCGAGCTGGACAACATTCCGGCTCTGTGCGACTACGCTGACAAGCTCGAGAAGGCTTCCATTCAGACGATGGAGGACGGCGTTATGGACAAGAACCTCGCGGCTATGTCCAAGCTGGAGAACAAGCGCCCGGTTGACACGGAAACATTCCTGACTGAGATAAACAGCCGTCTTGCAAAGCTGATGGGCTGATTTTCCCGGCACAGCGCATGAGGCAAGAGGAGGTTAGGCAATGCAGAAGAGCAACATTTCAAATTCAGTCATACGCAGACTGCCGCGGTACTACCGTTTCCTCGGCGAGCTGCTCAACCAGGATATTCAGAAGATCTCCTCCCGTGAGCTGTCGGAGAAAATGCGGCTTACAGCTTCGCAGATCCGTCAGGATCTCAACTGCTTCGGCGGATTCGGTCAGCAGGGCTACGGCTACAACGTGGCGGAGCTTCGACGTCAGATCGGGCATATCCTCGGTCTCGACCAGCACGACAAGATAATCCTCATCGGCGCTGGAAACCTCGGCAGAGCCATCACGGTGCATATCGGCTTTCAAAAGTACGGCTACGAGCTTGCCGGTATCTTCGACAGCAATATTTCTCTTGAGAATATCGAGATATCAGGCATAAAGATCATGCACACCAACCGTCTTGCGGAATTCTGCAAGGAAAACCACCCGAAAATGGCGGTGCTGTGTATTCCGAAGAGCGGCGCGAAGGAAATGGTGCAGAAGCTCCTTGACCTCGGCGTTAACGCATTCTGGAACTTCTCGCACTATGATATCCACTACGATCACCCGGAGGCGGCGGTGGAGAACGTCCACCTGACCGACAGCCTGATGACGCTGTCCTACGCGGCGCGCAGGCAGGACGAGTATTCCGCGGAACCATCATCGGAAGAGGAGAACACGGAAGAATAAAAAGTGCCGTTCCGTATCAACGGGGCGGCTTTGCGTTTGGAGGAACGGCATGACGATAAAGGAAGTCAGCGAAAGATACGGCGTGTCGCAGGATACGCTGAGATATTACGAAAAAGCCGGGTTAGTGCCGGAGGTCACGCGCACTGCCGGAGGTATCCGCGACTATCAGCCGGACGACCTTGGCTGGCTGGAGCTTGCATTGTGCATGCGCAGCGCAGGACTGCCGGTCAGCGGCATAGTTGAGTACCGCAAGCTGTTCCAGCAGGGCGAAAGCACTATCCCGCAGCGGCTGAAGCTCCTGACCGACCAGCGCGAAGAGCTCCTCAGCATGAAAAATCAGATAGAGCAGACTCTGAATCGCCTGAACTACAAAATCAGCGTTTACGAGCGGGCGACAAAAACTGGCATCCTGTCCTGGGACGAGGAAGAAAAGTGCAGCGGAGACTGTGATGGATAAATTCTCGGTCGTGGTTAACGGGCTTGGCAATGTGGCGGTCGGCTGCGTTCAGCACCAGGGCGCCCGGGAGCAGCAGGAGGACAGCGTTGGATTCACTCCGGTCAACGGCGACCCTATGGACGGGTTCCTGGCTGTGGTCGCCGACGGCATGGGCGGAATGGCTTCCGGCGCATTCGTCAGTGGCTGGACGGTGCGGAGAATGCTGGAAGCCGAAATTGGCAGATCCGGCGAGGCACCTGAAAAGGAGCTCTGCGAAGCCGCCCGCCGCATAAGCGGTGAGATAGCCGCCGGCGGCAGCCGCGGAGGTTCCACGATGGCGGTGGTGTATCTAGACAGCGCCGGGGTGCATATCTGCTCTGTAGGCGACAGCCGCGTGTACATGCAGCGCGGGGGAGTCCTGACCAGGCTCACCGAGGACGGCGATTACATGAGCACCCTTCTTGACAGGGTCATCGGCGGGGAACTTACGTTCCAGCAGGCTGCGGAGGATCCCGAGCGGGATTCTCTGACGCAGTTCATTGGCGGCGGAGTGAATATCCAGCCGGACGCCACACGGGCGCCGATACGTCCGGAATCCGGCGACAGGCTGCTGATATGCAGCGACGGCGTGTACAACGCCGTAAACGAGCAGACGCTGCTCCAGTCGCTGACGCTGAGCGCAGCCGCTGCTGCCGAGGATATTCTTGGCAGAGTGCTTGCGAAGGGCTACGCGAATCAGGACAACCTGACTGCGGCGGTTCTGGAGTTCCGTGAAATAACGCATGAACCGCATGCAGATGAACCAGAGGCTTCGGAAAACTCAGGCGGGATCGCTGTGAAGCTCCGTGCGGACTGCACCTACTACACCAGTGCCGGAGGCTCGGATCACAACGAGGACAGCGTTTACTGCGGACGCGGGATCTACGCCGCCGCCGATGGACTGGGAGGTCACAGCGGAGGCGCTGCTGCTTCTCAGGCGGCGGTAAATTACATAGCAAATGCTGCGAAGCGCTCCGGAGGGGTTCTGGAAGTCGGCATGGCGGAGCTTTTCGAGGGCGCGAATACAGCAGTGCGGAAACTCGGAGGAGGTCTGACGACCATTGCGGCGGGAGCGCTGCGCGAAGGGAAATTCATTCTCGGGAACGTCGGCGACAGCAGGGTGTATTACTTCCGGAACGGCAGGGTGATCGCGCAGACGCGTGATCATTCCGTGTGCCAGGCGGCGGTGGAGCTTGGGCAGCTCACTCCGGAGCAGATACGCGGCAGCGAGGATCGTGTGAAGCTGCTGAAGGTTCTTGGGAACTTCGATCGGCTGGAGCTGAAGCGCCAGCCAGAGCAGATACCAGCAATGAACGGCGACGCATTTCTGATATGCACAGACGGTTTCTGGGAGCATGTCCACGAACGGGAGATGGAGTGCGACCTTGTAAAATCAGATTCCCCCACAGAGTGGCGCGACAGAATGCTGAAACGGCTGCTCCTCAGGACAGGGAACAGCGGCGATAATTACACAGCGCTGTGCGGATTTATCACAGACGAGCCGGAGAATCCGGCTCCCCGAAAAAAGCCGCGAAGGTTCGTGCGTTTTCTGATATCCGCGGCAGCGGCGCTTCTTATGATCGGAGGTCTGATCGCGGCGCTGGTTTTCCTTTCGGGGAACAGCGGGGCAGAAGAAAGCTCGTCCAGTCTGGCTGATACGATTAGGTAAACTAAAATTACACGTGTGTCAGAAACTAAAAGAGCGTTGAAAATGCGCCATTAATTTTAGGGGTGATCATAAGAGAAACGGGGGAAAACTATTGTTTTCCCCACACATATATTCAGCATTTTAAAAGCGCAGAGTCGCTGAGCCATGAATTCCACAGGTTACTTGAAATTAACGGCGTGAATGAGAAGCTGGACAAAATATTTTAATAGCACTTCGCTAAAGACAAAGGGCGTCACCACTGAATGTTGGTGACGCCTTCGCTATTTGTCATTTTGGAGACGCATTCTGTTGACCGCGGCCGTAGTCTGTTCAAGGCTGAAATCAGTTTTTTACTTGCTTTCAGCAGGCTCCTTTTCCTCTGAGGTTTCTTTCTCTTCGGATTTTTTCTTCCGGTTCTTTTTGGAGCCGGTATTTTTTTCACTGGAACCAGAAGCGCGTTCAGCCTCTGCGGAGCCTTCGGACTGCTTTGCCTTCTTTGCCGCGCGCTTTCTCTTAATGAGTATCGTCCACAGAACAATATTGATAAGCGCAATGAGAACGCAGCCGCCGATTATCACCACCGGAACCCACTCAAGCTGCTGGAGCTGAACGCAGAAGAATCCGCTGTTTCCGTCAAGCGCCGGATCTTCAACGATAAGGTAGTGACCGTTCTGTGTGAACTCCAACGACTTCCACGAACCGTTGACATACTGCATTACATTCAGTGAACCCCTGCCCTCCGGCGCAAGGAATCTGAGCTGTGTTACGCCGCCGTTGACATTACCGCTGATGCTGACAAGCCTCAGCTCGCTGTTGTTGTCCGGAGGGAACACGCTGCTGCTCTGGGTGGATACCTTCAGAGTGCTTCCGTCGTCGAACAGGCCGTCAGCCAGAACCAGCGGGAATCCGTTCTCGGACTGCTCGCCGCTTTCGATGACCGTAACATACGGAGTGTAGATCGCCTCGACTTCGACAGGGAATGTGATGAAGCTGCTGTCGAAATCAGTCCACTCAGCGAAGCAGCCATCCTTTGCGGGGATCTCCGGGAAATCCGAAGCGCGCAGCGCTCCGCCGTAGTTCACTGCAACAGTGCTGATAACGTCGCCGTCAACGATGAACTTAACGTCGATCACAGCGGTGCTTCCTGCAATCGCCGCGAATTTGTCGAAGTCCACGGGAGCCGCCTTGCCGGTGTAGCTTATGCCGTCGATGCCTGCGATACCGCGGTCAACGAAGCTGTTGCGGAGCACCTCGGAGTTCTCGTCAGAAAAGTCCACGAAGCCGGCAATGGAGCCGCAGCGCTCGCTGTAGTCGTATGCGTCGAGGATAGCCGCGTTGTCGGTCAGGATAAGTCCCTGCCCCGCGATACCGCCCACATAGTCTGAACCGGTGATAGTGACCTTGGAAACACACTTTCTGATAGCAGACACGGAATATCCCGCGATACCTCCCGCATAGCTTCCGGAGGAGCTTGTCACCTTGCCGTTTTCAGTGGAGTTGCGTACAACGCCCATTTCCTGCCTGCCGACGATACCGCCGCAGTAGTTCTTCTTGGCGGTTATCTCGCCGGAATTTGTGCAGCTGTCTATGATATCGCGGATCTTATAGCTGAAGCTGAACGAGGTCTGACCGTTGGAAGCGATGTCGTCCTCCGGGTCGAAATCGAAGTCTATCGCCATCGAGCCGGTGATACCGCCGACATTCAGATCGCCCTGAACGCCGCCGTAGTTTATGCAGGAGAGCGCTTTGCCCTGTCTGCTTGTGGAATCGTCCTCGGAAACGTCGGTGGTCAAACCGCTGTCGTCGTCCTTGCTGAGCACCTTATCCTTCAGTTCCTGAAGGATATCTGTGATGTTGCTCATTTCATCGCTTATCTTCTGGAAGTCGTCGAGCAGGATATCGCCCTGCGCCTCGGCGGTGCTGCTTATCGAAGAAAGAGCGCTTGTTATACCTGCAAAGTTGCTTGAGAATCCGTCCAGCGCCGCAGTGAATTCAGCGTCCGCCGCCGGAAATTCAACAGTCGGCTTGTCGCTGAGGTTCTTAACGGTCTTGGAGAGCTGATCCATCGCGTCGGAGAACACCTCACATGCCCGCGAGAGGTATGCGGAAGCGTCGGAAGCGGAGGTGGAAGCGCCCTGGAGATCGTCCATTGCGTCGGAAAGGTAGTCGGCGGCAGCGTCGAAGCTGTCGATTGAAGCTGAGATTGTATCGGAAGCGGAGGACAGCTTATTAGCGGCGTCGGATATCGACTGGATACCGTCCTTGAGCGCGCCGGAATCAAGCTGGTCTGTTATCTCGCTGAGCGCGTCGGTGATGGTATCCGAGGACTTTGTGATGTTCTGGACAGCGTCGTTGATGTTGTCGAGCTGCTTTGATATCTCCTTGTAGGTGTCGTCAGGAACGGAGGAACTGCTTATCTTATCGTACGCGTCGGTGATGTCGCCGATGGCGTCCTGCGCGTCGTCGAGCGCCTTGCTCAGTTCGCTGGCGGCGGTCTCAAGCTGGGAGATACCCGCGCTAAGCTCCTTTGAATCCACTGCCTTGCTTATCGCTTCGGAAGCGCTGACGATATGTTCTCCTGCCGCCTGTATGTTGTCAGCGGCGGCGCTGAGTTCCTCGGAAATCTTGTCTTTGTCCGGAACTGTGCCTGAAGCCGCCTTGAGCGCAGCCGCGGCGTGCACCGCAGCCTTGCCGAGCTCCACGGAAGCGGCGGAGAATTCGTCCAGCCCCTTCTGGATCTCGTCGGCGTCGATGGAACCCGCGATCTTCTGTAATGCGGCGCTCATCTTGCTGAGTGCCTTTGTTACGTCCTGCATGCTTTCGCCGAGGTCTGTTATGCCATCGGAAAGATTCTTGAAGTCCTTTCCGTTTACCCATTCCTCGAGCTTATCGCAGGCGTCGCCTATTTTGGAAAGCGCCGTGGCAATGTTTTTGACCTCGCCGTTAGCATTGTTCAGCGCCTTTATCATGTCCTTTACAGCAGCTTCCACCTTGTCGGTGTCGCCCATAGCCGCAGCTATCTTGTCAGCCGCCGCGCTTATGTCGTCGAGCGCCCCGGATATCTCCTCGATCGCGCCGTTGAGGGTGTCTATGCCCTCCTTGCCCTCGTCGAGAGCCGCCTGCATATCATCGGAGGAAGCGGTGATCTGGTCGAACACTTCCTCAAGGGAATTGCTGAACTGGCTCAGCAGGTCGAGACCGTCACGGAATCCGTCCAGCGCAGGACCTACGCCGTCAAGCGCTTCGTCCACCCGGGCGGATATCTCGTTCACGCCGTCCGTCCAGCCGTTGTAAAGCTCGGTGGTGCGGTCTGAGATATCGTCCGCAGACTTGCGGAGATTATCCATCTGCCAGGTCAGACCCTGTACCTTGTCGTTTACTGCGTCGCCAGCGCCCTTTGCGTCGTCGATGAGGTTATCCACCAGGCCGCCGAGGACGTCCATTTCGTCCAGCAGCTTCTGCACGGTGTCCTTGTCGAAATCTATGCTCTGGTAAGGCTCCATCTGACCGGCTATGCCGCCGACGTCCTTTCTGCCGAATATCTCGCCGCGGTTGGTGCAGCTATTCACATAGCCGGACTGTCTGCCGACGATTCCGCCGACGTTATATCCGATGTGAGGGTAACCTACGGTGCCGTAGTTCTCGCAGCCCTGGATTATTCCGTCTGAGTAACCGGTGATACCGCCCGCGTCGGTCATGGAGGAAGGCTCCTCGGAGGACATTATGCTGTCCCAGTCGATATCCTCGATGGAGAGCTTCGCCTCGCTTGCGGTGGTGTTTACGCTGCACCGGCTGGTGTCGTTGAGCAGCGTACCGGAGCTGCTTCCCGCGATGCCGCCGGAGCTGTGGTCGCCGGAAATAACGCCAGCAGCGGAGCAGCCGGAGATAAGTCCGGATTTCTCATTTACGCCCGCGATACCACCCACGTTGTTGGTGCCCTTGACCTTTCCGGAGAAGGTGCACCCGGTGATATTGCCGGAGCTGCTTCCTGCGATGCCGCCGACGTATTCAGCGCTGCCCTCGGGGGATACGGTCCCCTTTACGGTGAGGTCCTTGACGAGCGCGCCGCGCTGTACATACCGGAAAAGTCCGGAGTAGGAGCCGCTGGAAGTTATATTCAGCCCGGAGATAGTGTGGCCCGCGCCGTCAAAAACTCCGCCGAAAACCGGTATCGGAGTGAACTCGCCGGAAAGCTCGATGTCAGAGCCGAGTGTTACATATAAATTCTTGCTGTAGGAATCAATGCTGCAAGCCTTCGCGAACTTTATCAGCCCCGCCTCGTCGGTGATGGTGAGCTGCTCGCGGTCGCCGCTCTTCTGGGAAACGGCAGCGGCTGTGCTGGTAGTCATTATCTCCGCAGGGAGCGACACCGCGAGGGTCAGCGCTGCGATAACGGAGAGTATTTTCTGCGTGTTCTTCATTTTTTTAGTCCTCCGTTTCGTCCATTATGTCGTCGACGTCCTCGTCGGTGCTTACTGCGCCCGGCTCAGCTGAAACGCCTGCCGGAGCGCCTGCGGTCACTGGCTGAGCCCCGCCGGGGTCTTTCGGGAGCACTGAGTCTATATCGTCGATGTGCTTGCCGTCGGTGTCGATATGGTTGATTATCTGGCGGTCTACCTTTGCCTTCATATCTTCGGAGTTATCGGTCTCGAGTTGCGCGCTTACCTCGCCGTGAATGATACCGGTGATCTGTGCGTCAACAATACCGGAAACGTAGCCGCGAACCCTGCCGTTCACACGGATATAGCCGGAGCGCTTCTGAATGAGGTCGCGGTGCTTGAGCGTGAAGGAGGTCTTTTCGATGATGACGTCGCCGAGCAGCAGGATCTGCGGAAGCACGAACATTACCAGGAAGATGGAGATGAGGGTACCGCGTCCGAGGCAGATACCAACGGAGGAGATCGCCACATCAGAGGAAAGGAATCCGATGAGCAGACCCGCGATAGCGAGTATCGCACCGGAGGTGATGATCGTCGGGAATGCCTGGTTCAGCGTTTCTACCATAGCGTCCTTGGTGGACATGCTCTTCTTGAGGTCGGTGTATCGGCTGGAAATAACGATCGCGTAGTCGATGTTGGCACCCATCTGAATGGAGCTTACGATAAGGTAGCTCAGGAAGAAGATGTTAGTGTCCATCAGCACCGGCACGGAGAAGTTTATCCATACTGAGCCCTGGATTATGGCAAGCAGCAGCACGGGAAGTCCCGCGGACTTGAACGTGAACACCAGGATAACAAGTACGAACAGGAACGACAGAATGCTTACCATCAGGTTATCGGTGGAGAATACGTTCGACAGGTCGTAGTCAGACGTGGAGTCGCCGACAACGTAGGAATTCTCGGGATAGTACTCCTGGACTACCTCGTGCAGCTTGTCGAGGAACTCGAAGGTTTCGGGGCCTTCTTCGGGAACGTTGGTGTACAGCAGCATACGGCTGTATTCGTCGGTGCCGAGCTGGAGCTTCGCCTTGTCGAGCTCCTCGTGGAGGTCGTCAATCTTATCGTTCAGCTCGTCGTCGAGGTTGACGTAGCCTGCTTCCTTCTCATCATAGATGAACGTGAACATGTCGATGAGCGGCACGGTGAACGTGCTTACGGATGAGCTGCTGATGGAGCTTACGATCTCGCCGTAGTCCTCGTTGGAGGCGGCGTATGCCGCGTATGCAAGCTGAACTACCTCGATATCCATATCGGTGAGTTCCGCGAACTGGCGTGGCGTGAGCGCGTCTGTCAGCACGTAGCCGTCCATAGCCTCGATGTTCGCCAGACCCATCGCAGAATCCACCTCGGGAAGTCCCTCAAGGCGTTCGAGCAGCTTGTGCTCCTGCTCGTAGTTCCCGGCGGGAACCATTACTACCACAAGGTTGTTGGAGCCGAAGTTCTCGTCTATCTTTTCTTCCGCTATCTGGGTGGCGTTCTTGGTGTAGGTCGAAAGCGTGGAATAACCGTAAACGTAGTTGGTCTGGTTGGACAGGATAAATCCTGCGACCAGCAGGACCGCGAAAAGCGGAGGAACCACGAAGCGGGTCTTGACGTCGAACTTGCCGACTGCGGTTATGTTCGGAACGAAGTTGCGGTGATGAGTCTTGTCGATGAGCGGAGAGAAGGACATCAGCAGACCAGGCATCAGCGTGAATACAACGAAGATACTGAAGAATATCGCCTTGCAGAGTACGATACCGAGGTCAAAGCCGAGCTTGAACTGCATGAGCATCATCGCGACCATACCGGAAAGGGTGGTAAGGCAGGACGAAGATATCTCCGGGATAGCCTTACTGAGCGCCGTTACGACCGCGTCGCGGGCGCCCATGGCGGTTCGCTCTTCCGTGTATCGGTTGCAGAGGATTATCGCGTAGTCGATGGCGAGCGCGAGCTGAAGAACTACCGCGATGGAGTTTGAAACGAAGGAGATCTCGCCGAACATGAAGTTTGTGCCCATGTTCAGCAGAGCCGCCATGCCGAACGTCATCAGCAGTACGGGTATTTCCATGTATGTATGCGAGGTGAAGAACAGAACTCCGATGATGATGACCAGAACGATCACTACAACGGTCTGCATTTCGGCGGCGATGGTCTCAGAGGAGCTGTTGCCCACGGCGCTGTTGATGTACTCGTCGTATGGCTCCAGCTTTTCCTTGACGGCTTTCATGGCGTCCTTGGAGATCTGGTCGTCCTCCTCGCCGTCGAAGGTGACGGCGAGCAGCGCCGAACCGTTTTTGTAGCTGTCCTCGTCGTTCTCAACGGTGACGGAGGTCACGCCGTCTATCTCCTCAAGCTCAGAGGCTATCTCCTCCGCCTTTTCGAAGGTCACGTTGTCCAGCATTATGCTGCCGGAGCCGTAGGTCACGAACTGGTCGTTCATCAGGTCGAGGCCTATGCGCGTCTCGGAGCTGTCCGGGAGGTAACTCGTGATGTCGTTGTTTACCTTCGTCCAGCCGGTGGATATCGCACAGAATATTCCCGCAATGATGTAGAAAAGGTAGAATGCCTTTCGCTTGTCTACTATCAATGCGGCGAGCTTTTCTATGGGGGTCTGCTTTTTCTTTTGTGTACTCATCTGCATTGCTCCATTCTTTCCTATGGTCATCTCTAAAAACCTCCTTCACGGCAGATATTAGATATTAGAGATGGCCTTATAGAATTATTTGAAAAATTATACATTGATACAAGTATGATTATAACACCAAAGCAGTCTTATTTCAATATACAATCGCGGGTTTTTGTCCGGAAAACAACAAAATCTGCCATAGTGCGCAAATTTCGTCCGGTTTTAAGCCGCATTATGGGAAGAAATACAGATGAGTTGACATTTCAGCGAATTTGGATTATAATAAGAACACCTGTGTATAATTATTTCGGACGGCTGGATAGTATGAAAAGGTGAGATAATGAACAAATACTACAAAAAGCTAGAGTTAGACAAGATATTAGAGCTTCTCGCGGAGCAGACCTACAGCGACGCCTGCCGCGAGAAAGCGCTGAAGCTCAAGCCATCCTTCGACGAGGAGGAGATACGCACGGAGCTGAAAAAGACCGACGACGCGTTCAAGCTGAGCGCGAAGTTCGGAACTCCGCGGTTCCGCAAAATAAAGGATCTCAGCATGTCGCTGAGGCGCTGCAAGAGCGGCTCGGCGCTGTCCTTCCGGGAACTTCTCGACGTTGCGGACATTCTGCGCGAAACGAATATGCTCTGCGACTGGTTCAGCCAGTGCGAAAGCATGGAAAGCTCCCTCGCTGAGTACTTCCGGGAGCTGTACCCGATAAAGCAGCTTGAGCAGCGCATCTCCGAGAGCATAATCTCCGAGGAGGAGATGTCCGACGCGGCAAGCGCGGAGCTTTCCTCCATCAGAAAGCGGATAGTCCGCCAGGGCATGAATATCCGCGAGCAGCTTGACAAGCTCATCAAGAGCCGCAGCACGCAGAAATTCCTCCAGGAAGCCATCGTTACCATGCGTGACGGGCGGTATGTAGTCCCGGTGCGCAGCGAGTACAAGAACGAGGTCGCAGGTCTGGTGCACGACACCTCCGCGACCGGGCAGACATTCTTCATCGAGCCGATGAGCGTCGTCGAGGCGAACAACGAGATACGCGTGCTGAAATCCCGCGAGCAGGCGGAGATCGAGCGTATCACGCTGGAGCTTTCCGGGCAGGTCGGCGAGAATGCGGACAGCATCGCAAACAACTTCCGTATCGCCCAGATACTGGAGCTGTACTTTGCAAAGGCAAACCTCGGAGCAAAAATGCGCGGCGCGGCGGCGAAGATAGTTTCAGAGCCAAGAGTGGTTCTGAATCAGGCGCGCCACCCGCTGATAAATCCCGATACGGTAGTGCCGATATCCGTGGAGATCGGCGGTAAGTACGAATCGCTTATCATCACCGGTCCGAACACCGGCGGTAAGACCGTCGCGATAAAGACCGTAGGTCTGCTGACCCTCATGACTATGTGCGGACTGATGATACCCGCCGGTGACGGCTCCGAGATAGGAATATTCGGCGGTATCTACGTCGATATCGGCGATGAGCAGAGCATTGAGCAGAGCCTGTCAACGTTCTCCTCGCACATGGTGAACGTCGTGAAGATACTCGGCATGGCCGACGACCGCAGCTTAGTCCTCATCGACGAGCTGGGCAGCGGAACCGACCCGGTGGAGGGTGCGGCGCTGGCGGTCTCCGTTCTGACGGAACTTAAGGAGCGTCACGCGAAGGTCTGCGCGACCACCCACTACCAGGAGGTCAAGATGTTCGCGCTCCAGACCGAGGGCGTGGAGAACGCCTCATGCGAGTTCGACGTGAATACGCTGAAACCCACGTACCGGCTGATAGTCGGCGTTCCGGGCAAGTCGAACGCATTTGCGATATCCCAGCGCCTGGGAATGCCGGAAGAGGTGATAGAGCGCGCAAAAGAGCTTGTCAGCACCGAGAACAAGCGGTTTGAGCAGGTCGTTGACGCGCTTGAGAAGTCACGCCAGGAGCTGGAAGCGCTCAAGGAGAGCGCGGCGGTCTCCGAGCGTAACGCGAAGCTGACCGAGAGCGAATTAAAGCAGAAGCTGTCCGAGCTGGAACAGCAGAAGGAAAAGGAGCTGGAATCTGCAAGGCAGCGCGCGCTTTCCATCGTAGAGGAAACGCGGTTCCGATCCAACCAGCTTCTTAACGAGCTTGAGGAGCTGAAAAAGGTCAAGGACAAGGAAGCGCTCCGCCAGGGTCTGAGCAGCATGAAGGGCAAGACCAACAGCACGCTCAACAAGATGCAGGACGAAGCGAATCCGGTCGTGGAGCGCCGCGCCGAAAGCTATGTGCTTCCGCGCCCGCTGAAGGCAGGAGATACTGTAATGCTCGCCGATATGAAGAAGGAAGGCGTGCTGATGACGGTTCCGAACATGTCCGGCGTATGCTACGTGCAGGTCGGCATGATGAAGATAAAGACGAACCAGAAGAATCTCCGCCTGGTTGACAACAAGAAGAAGCAGCCGACTCCGCAGAAGTCGGTAGGCGGCAGCGTGAAGAAGCAGGTAACTTCCAACATGAACCGCCGCGGCGGCATGGAGCTTGATATCCGCGGAATGATGACGGACGAGGGCGTACTGGAAATGGAGAGATTCATCGACAGCGCCCAGCTCAGCGGTATCAGCACGGTGATAATAATTCACGGCAAGGGCACCGGAGCGCTCCGGGCGGCCGTGCAGCAGGCGCTCAAGACCAACCCGGCGGTGAAGAGCTACCGTCAGGGCGCATATGGCGAGGGCGAAGCCGGCGTTACAGTGGTGGAGCTTAAATAAGGTCACCTCTAAAAACCTTGTTTGAGTGAAAATGTGTATAGCACACCGACTGCTTCTTCAAACCTCCTCGTAAGGCATACAGCCTTACTTCGTCGGCTTTCATCGCATTCGGCGCACTCTACCCATTTTCCCTTTTCAAACCGGTTTTTAGAGGTTCCCAAAATAATTACGGGCAGGTTCATCACCTGCCCGTAATTTTATATTTCGTCAAAGCGGGAAGTTATCACCCTATCCGGAAGTACTCCCAGTTCTTGATCTGCTGGGGTATCTCGCGGACGCCGAAGCTGAACTCCGGAAGCTTGTTGTGAGTGATGTACAGATCGTTGCTGAAATACTCGGCAAGCATTTCGTTGGTGATACCCTTCTTCGGGTTCGGGTGAGGCGTGCCGTTGAGGTCGACCATCGCCTTGCCTGCGGCGTCTGTCTCGTAGATGAAGTCGCCGTTCCATACCATGTAGTACAGCCACATTGTGTTTGCCGCCTTGATGCCCTCCGGGTCGGGAATGTATCCGCACTCGGTCAGAGCCATCATCTTTCCGGTGGACTCCATGCCTGCAAGCTCTGCGCAGTACTTGTCGTAGCCCGCAAGCTCGCCATAGCACTTCTCATAGTATGTGGAAAGAGCCTCGGCGGATATATCCTCCTGGTCGTAGTAGCGGTCGATCCCCTCGATGTCGAACGCATTCGGGTGGATCGCTGTGTGCGGGTTCTGACCGTTCCATACCCAGATGATGTTTGTCAGCTTGTGGTAGTTCTCAAGTCTGTCGTAGATCATGTACCAAAGCTTCTGGAACACCTCGTTTGTAGCGCTGTCCCTGCCCTGGAGCCCCCACCAGAACCATGCGCCGCTTGCCTCGTGCAGCGGACGGAACAGGATAGTTACGCCCTCGCTTTCCATGCGCTGTATCTTGGTCGCGATGAGGTCGATGTCGTGGATAACGGTCTCGTACTCCTTTGTTCCGGGAGTTACCGCGTTGACCTGGCTGAAGTTGGTGATCTCGTTGGTGTAGAATGCGTAGCCGCCCTCGGGATTGTCGATGTCCTTGGGGACGTTCCAGTGCCATGTGAACGCGCACAGTCCGCCGGATTCCTTCGACCACTCGATAGCCTCGTCGATCATGTCGTCGCTGTGGTAGCTTCCGGTGCAGAAGATGAAGTCGTAGCCCTTCATCGCGGTGAGGTCGTTAGTCGCATTGTAGAACACCAGATCCTCGTAGCATTCGTTGCCCATCATCTGCTGGCAGGTGATGACCTGCTTGCCATATACGCTGCGGAGGTAGTTCCACACCTCCATGGTCTTTTCGTTGGTCTGGGCGTTCTCGGAGACCGGCTTTGTGGGGTCGACCTCCCTGGATTCGAAGTACGCCTTCATCGCCTCGTAATCGGTCTCGTAGGCGAGTGCGGTGTCCATGTCGATATCGCCCTCGCTGTTGAGCGCGATGGGATTTGAAAGCAGCTGCCCGTCGCCGCTTTCAGCTGGAGCCTGGGATTCTGCCGTGGAAGCAGCCGCGCCGGAGTCCGCCGGGCTTTCCGCCGCGGAGCTTCCGGAGCTTTCAGAGGAAGTGCTGGAATTATTGCATGCAGTAAGGCTCAGCGCCATAGCTGCTGCGAGCATTATTGAGAGAAATTTTTTCATAGTATGTTACCTATCTGAATAATGTACATTTACCGCTTTTTCTGTAGTAGTCGATACGCTGCTGAATGACCTCCCGTGTGGTGCGGTAATACCCGGCGAGGCAGTCTATGCAGAAAAACTCCGTATCATTGCGGGAAACCAGCTTCTGATGTATCGCGATATCATCGGAGCCGAGCTTCGCGCCGCACTTTTTGCAGGTGGAGTAGTTGCTCAATCAGACCTTCACGACCTTAGCGCGCAGAACTGCGCAGCCGTGGGGCTCCACGGTGGTAACGAAGCGCTCTGTGAACGTGCCGAGCTCCTCGTGCTTCCAGCAGTCGTAAACGGAAAGACCGCGTCCGGAAGCGGCTGGCAGACCGATATCCCAGAACTGGAGGCTCATCTCGCCGGCGCGGTCGCCGAAGTTGAACATACCGATAGCGTAATCGCCGTTGGCAAGCGGCTTAACCAGGGAGAACACGTTGTCCGGGTTGTTCCACTGCTTTATGCAATACGGACCGCGGCACTCGATATCCTGGTTGATCGCGATAACGTCCTTGTTTGTGAGTATCTCCTTTGTTGCGGAGGTCATGCGGCGTATATCGCAGCCGATCATCAGCGGGGAGTTCATGATAGCCCACAGGCTGAAATGCGTGCGGTATTCCTCGTCAGTGCAGCCGCCGAGCTTTGGCATGGTCTCGCCGCTGTCGGCGATAACGTTGACACCCTGCTCGGTGGAGTTAATCCACTCGTTGTTGCTGCCGCCGTGCATGCCTACCACCAGCATGTCTATATCGTTGTGGCAGAAGTTTCCTCCGTAGCATTCGCTGCCTATCTGGGAGAGCGCCAGGCGCTTGATGGACTCCCAGTTATCCTGGATATCGCCGGTGGAGCGGAACAGGTGCGCGCCGGACTCCCTTATCCACTTGTATACGTTGTCGTTGCCCCAGTTGCAGGCGGAGAACATGATGTCCCTTCCGCAGTTGCGCAGAGCCATGCTCATTCTCTTGTAAAGCACCTCGCCGGGGATATGGTCGGGCTTGTAGCAGTAGTCGTACTTGAGGTAGTCCACGCCCCACTCCGCGAATGTCTCGGCGTCGTCGAACTCGTGCTCGAAGCTGCCGGGGTGTCCGCCGCAGGTGTGGGTACCCGCGCAGGAGTACATACCGAACTTCAGACCCTTGCTGTGAACGTAGTCAGCCACGGGCTTTATGCCGTCCGGGAACTTCCAGTGGTCGGGAACCAGCTTTCCGTTCTTGTCGCGCTGCTTCTCGCTCCAGCAGTCGTCGATGACAACGTACTCGTAGCCTGCGTCTTTCAGACCCTCGCTTACGAATGCGTCAGCGGCTTCCCTGATGAGCTTGTCGTTGATCTCCCAGGTGAATGTGTTCCATGAGTTCCATCCCATGGGAGGGGTGATTCCTAAAAATTTGTTCTCCATTGATTTCTCCTTAATGCAGTTAAGTTACGCCCCGTCTATTAGCTGAATTTACTTTACAGGTTGGCTAATTTCAGGTTACTTCATCGTAATTATAGCATGTTTGCCGAAAAATTTCAACAGGAAATGCAGAATTTTTATGTGAAATTTACTTGCTCCGATACTGCTTAGGGGTCATTCCGGTGTGGGAGCGGAACAGTTTGCAGAAGTACGCGCTGCTGCTGAAGCCGCACTCGAGCGCCACCGCCTCTACAGTCATGTTGCCGTCCCGCAGGAGCTGCATGGAGCGCTCCACGCGGTATTTCAGCAGGTAGTTCACCGGGGAGGTGTGGAGGTAGCTCTGGAAGCACCTTGAGGCTTCGCTGCGGCTTATGCTGGCGGCGTTTGCGATGTCCTGAAGGGAGACGTCCTCGGCGTAGTGCTCCTGAATGAAGCCTATCATCTTTTGCATGCGTATCTGGAGGACGTGCTCGTTTTTCACTGCCGGAGCAAGCTCTATTTCGCCGCGGTGGGTGAACAGGATCTCCCAGGCGCGGCTTATCTCGCGCAGCACGCGGATCTCGAAGCATTCCCGGATTCCCGGCGCGTTGTTGAATCTCAGCTCCGGAACTTCGCCGTAGCGCCCGATCTCGCCGTACTCCTGGAGCATTGAAAACACCCTGTCCAGGCACTCAAGTATCTCGGAAGTCCACCCGGACTTTCCGTCGAGTATCACATACGGGAGCTGGGAATTCAGCGTCAGCGGCATGACATAATGCGTGTTTATAACGCTGTTCACCGGGGCGATGAATTCCGGCTGGAACACCACGTTCGGGCAGTAGCAGGGAGCCTTTCCCACGCTTTCGTAGCTGTGAAGGCAGTTTGTGTTCAGAAATATCCCCTGACCGGCTTCAAGCGTGATATCCGCGTTTCCCGCCTGGATATGCACCATTCCGCAGTGGACCACGAAGAATTCAAGGTTCGGGTGCCAGTGCAGCGGGACGCTGTTTCCCGCAATGTGCAGCGAATTAACATAGTATTGTATCGGGAAATCAGACTTGCCGTGCTGGACAAGCTCCTGAAAGTTCTCCTTCAGCGGCATGTGGAATTCTTCCATCTTCAACCCTCCGGATCTGTATATGTTTTATATAGAATACCCTTTGGGAATATTATAATATAAATCGGGAATATTGTCAATTGTTCAAATTGATTATAGAGAATATAATAATATCATACAGAAAAGGCGAAAATAATTGTGCATATTCAATAAAGCAAACGATTACATGTTGTTGGTTTTGACTAGGCTTAATTAAGTAAATTAGCTTCTGCTCCTTTGGAACCTGTTATGTATAGCCAATTTACACAAAAGCGCATGATATTTTCGATATCAGTAAAGGGGAGAATGAAATGTCTGCTATCAAAAGATCCATCGCCTGCGCGATGACCGCAGCAATGCTCCTGGGACTTACGGCGTGCGACGACGAAGCTCCGAACAGCACGGCGAACTCCAATGCGGCGCCGGACGCTCCGGCTGCCACCACCAGCACCCAGGCTTCCACCACGACCGACCCCAACGCAGGTCTGGACATGACCGACAAGGAGAACAAGGAGCTTGATACGTCACTTGCGCCCCCAAGCGGCCACGCAGGTACGCTGAAGTACCTCGGATTCTACGATATCACCTCCGACCAGAAGGGCACCGAGCAGTGCCTGATATTCCAGTCGGACGTATACGGCGGCACCATCGACTACACCAGCGTTCCGTTCGGCGCGGCGTTCTACGATAAGCTCGCGAACCTGATTGCAAGCGATGATTCCCCGGACATCGTTACAAAGGATGCTCTGCTCCGCCCGGGCAACGTTTCCAAGAATCTGTTCGAACCTCTCGATGGAAAGATCGACCTCACCACACCGCTGTGGAAGGACATATCAGGCGTTGTCGAGGATTTTAGCTGGAAGAACAAGCACTACTATTACCCGCACCGCACCACGATCCCACGACGCTCTACGCGCTTAACTACAGCAAGCAGACCATCGCTGAGAACGACCTCACCGATCCCTACGACCTGTACAGAGCCGGCGAGTGGACATGGGACGCATGGCGCGATATGATGATAGAGTTCTGCGACAAGGACGACGCCCACGTAGGATTCTACACCACGAACCACACCATAACTAGCTTCATCGCGACCACCGGCACAACGCTCATCGACGTACAGCCGGACGGCACGATCACAAACAACATACTCTCCGCGGACGTTTCCCGCGCTATGACGTTCCTCGAGGGGCTCTGCCGCGACGGCCTGACCTACGACAAGTCATACGGCGACTGGGTTTCCCCGCAGGTATTCTCCACGGCGTGCAACAACATTCTTTTCACCTGCACCGAGCCTGAGTGGACCTACATAGCAGAGACCGAGAACCTCCAGAACAAGGCCGGCGTTGACGACGATATCTTCGACACCGTGTCGGAATTCTCGTTCGTTCCGTTCCCGAGAGATCCCGTTGCGGATAAGTACTACACCGAGTACGACACCTTCGGATACCTGGTGCCAAAGGGCGCTAAGAACATCGACGGCGCGATAGAGTTCATCAACCTCAACAGAATGTACGACATCGACCCCGCTATCCAGGCAAAGGTGCGCGAGGATCATATCAATCCCCAGAAGATCTACTTTGAAAAGGGCAAGTATGCAGGCTCCGAGAAGTGGCAGATGAAGTGGGGCGAGCGTGAATACGACCTGTGGCGCGAGATGTGCGACCCATCCAACTTCACGTTCATCAACGAGGACGCAGAGGGCTTCTCCACTGACTTCACCGACCAGATAGGCGGACTCCTGATGGGAGTTGTCGAGCGCGGCGAGTCCTGGGCAAAGACCAGCGCAGAGTTCTCACCCATTGCAGACGGCACCATACAGCCGTTCCTGGGCTAAGCTAATACTCCGGATTTCCGGATATTATACCCCGCGCGGCGTTTCAAGGCGCTCTGCGGAAATATTCATTGCGATTTCATTAAGTTCATTAAGGAGGAACCACAAAATGAATACAGCAAAAAGACTCCTCGCATGTGGAATGGCTGCGGCAATGGTTGCCGGTCTGACCGCCTGCGACGACGAGACCCCCGCTAACAACGGCGGCTCCAGCAACAACTCCGTTGCTGCTCCTGCAGCAGTCACCACAACGACTTCTGCTTCCACCACCACAGACCCTAACGACGCGCTCGACCTGACCGACAAGGATACCAAGGAGTTCGATACTTCCCTGTATCAGCCTTCCGGCAAAGCAGGCACCCTGAAGTATCTCGGTTATTACGATATTACTGCTGACCAGAAGGGTACCGAGCAGTGCCTGATCTTCCAGTCCGACCTGTTCGGCGGCAAGATCGAGTACACCAGCACACCCTCAGGCGACGCTTTCTATGAGAAGCTCTCCAACCTTATCGCCGCTGATGACTCCCCTGATATCGTTGAGAAGTCCGCAATGCTCTATCCGGGCAACGTTTCCAAGAACCTGTTCGAACCGCTTGACGGCAAGATCGACATTGATTCCGCGCTGTGGAGCGATATGAAGGACGTTGCCGAGTCCTACTCCTGGAACGGCAAGCACTATTATTATCCGCACCGCATCACCACTTCCTTCGCACTGAACTACAGCAAGAAGACCATCGAGGAGAACGACCTTCCCGATCCGTATGAGCTGTACAGAAACGGCGAGTGGACATGGGACGCATGGCGTGACATAATGATCCAGTTCTGCGACAAGGACGACGACAATATTGGCTTCTACGCAACTGATACCACCGTCGACGCATTTATCCTGACTACTGGTACATCTATCGTTGATACACAGCCTTCCGGCGTTATCTCCAACAACATAGCAAATCCGAACGTAACAAGAGCAATGCAGTTCATCGAGACGCTCTGCCGCGACGGCGTTTCCTACGGCAAGCAGCTCGGCGACTGGGTTCCTCCGCAGACCTTCGCAACTGAGTGCGACCGCCTGCTGTTCCTCTGCATGGAGCCTGAGTGGACCTACACCGCAGCTACAGAGCAGCTCCAGAACCCGAAGGGCGTAGATAACGATATCTTCGACACCGTTTCCGAGTTCGCATTTGTTCCGTTCCCGAGAGATACACAGGCTGACGCTTACTATCAGGGCTACGACACATTCGGCTACCTTGTTCCCAAGGGCGCTAAGAACATCGACGGCGCTATCGAGTTCATCAACCTGAACAGAGCTTACGATGTTGACCCGACTATCCAGGCACAGGTAAAGAAGGATCACTGCCAGCCTGAGAAGATCTACTTCGAGAAGGGCAGCAACGTCGGTAAGGAGAAGTGGCAGATCACATGGGGCGAGCAGGAATACGACCTCTGGAGAGAGATGTGCGATCCCGCAAACTTCAGCTTCATCACCGAGGACGCTTACGGCTTCAACTCTGACTTCCAGAGCCAGCTCGCAACCGTTGTTATGGACGTTGTAGAGAACGGCTCTTCCTGGACTCAGACTTCTGCTGAGTTCTCACCGATCGTCGACGCTATCGTTGCTGAGTACTCCCTCGCATAATTCAGTTCACTGAATAACTATCCCCCCCCCCGGGAAAACCCGGCGGGGGCG
>ERZ859923.445-NODE-445-length-25836-cov-23.627478_pt1 | contig 25836 bp, 20 predicted proteins | sample MGYA00510116_ERZ859923 | MGnify/ENA primary metagenome ERZ859923 (study PRJEB30046, sample SAMN00715168) | human gut metagenome | study: EMG produced TPA metagenomics assembly of the A metagenome-wide association study of gut microbiota in type 2... | reverse complement strand
CACACTATTCAACCTTTTCAAGGTATCAAAGAATGCTTGCAATCCCTTTTATCAAAAGGCTATCTTTTAGGCATTGTAACCTCCAAAACATATCAAGAATATCATTCTGATTTTGAACCATTAGGGTTAGCGGACTTTTTTTCCACAATTGTATGTGCAGATGATACTGATGAACATAAGCCCAAAGCAGCACCCTTAGTAGCATATTTGGCTAAAGCCCATATAAACCCCGAAAATGCTCTCTATATTGGTGATAGTATTTATGATATTCAATGTGCTGACAATGCCGGTGTTGATTCCGGATTGGTTTTATGGAGCAACAATGTATCTAATCCTATACGTGCAGACTATTATTTTAAGACACCCCATGATATAAGTAAAATTCTATAAAAGACGAACTGACTAATTATGAAATCTGCCGCATCAAGACCATTTGGTCAAGATACGGCTTTTTTAGTTGTAATATCCAATTATAAGGGAATAGGGAAGAAAAGCGATTTTGCCAAAGGCTACATTATCATCCATGGAAATCATATCCACCATTGGCAGGCTCGTCAATAGGGATTATATCATTGGAGCATGGTGCTTTCAGGTTCTTCAATGTACTGTAGTCCAAGCCTTCAAACGGTTTGGGGAACAATGCCTTGATAAAAGCTATTCGCATGGCCATTGTGTAATCACGTTTACCCAAACGTTCTGCGATATTCCACACGAAGTGCCTTAAAGGGATATTCTCAACATTTTCCTTGAAGCGGTTTATTGCTGTCGGGGTATAGTTGGTGTCGTTGCTCCATGCCTTGACAGCCTCAATTACCTTGTACAAATCTTCCTCATAAAGAAACCTTGACATGGTACGATGCACATAGTCAAGTACGGCTCTTGTTCGCTTGCCCTTTTCCTCCTGTGCTTCTTTTTCTTGTGCCTCTACACGCTTGGCATAGTCTTCATGACTGTATTGTGCTGACTCTATTTGTGGTAATGTTTGCATTGGCTGTTCTTGTTCTGTTGCTGGTTCTGCTTCTACAACGTTTTTCTTTGTCTTGCTGTTGCTACCAATGGTCATCAGTTCATAGGGATAATTCACCATAGAAATGAATATCGCCCAAAGCAGGATGTTGCTCCCTACAAAGATGATTGACTCGACAAACAGACTTTGGTTAAAGTCATTGCCTACATACATAGCCACGACAAGAGAGATGGCGAGAATTGCAGTACCAACAAAAGCGTAGATGGTACAATCTGAAGTTGTCTTGTTTTCTATCATTATTGTATTCGTTTTATAGTTATTCGTTCAAAAACTTCCACAAAGTTAGATGCAGAAGCATGTAAAAACAGCATTTACGTTCTCTGGCACTCTTTCTTTTACGCTTTATTAGCGTTCTAATATGATTTCATACTCTGAATCATACTTGAAACAGTTCGTTAGTGCCAGTTGCCGCTAATTGCTGACTACAAAGGTAAGGATGAAGAAAAGGGATATTTGCAGTTCCTCTTCAATATCTATAGATATTAGGATGTATTTGTCGAATTGGTTCTATCCACGACCACAAATAGAACCAACAAAATGAGAAAAGGACTGCTGGAACATAATCTTTCTAACAGTCCTTTTCTGCGTGTTATTGTCAAATGGTTACTTCTTCAAGGTGATACAGCCAACCGAAGCACGCTTCTGGGCATCGGAAATCTTGGCATACACCTCTGTTGTTGCCACATTCTTGTGACCGAGATAACGCTGCACAACCGCAATACTTGTTCCTGCGTCCAACTGGAGACAGGCAAAGCTGTGGCGTGAGCAATGATAGGAGATATGCTTGGTGATCCCTGCATCTTTCAGCCAATTTTTCAGCGGTGCCTGTGTCATGGAGTCTTTGAAATCGGGGAACACCTTACCTCGTTTATCCGGTGAATAGCCTATCAGTTCCAAGGCTTCCTCACTGATTGGGTTATGCACGATGTCCTTTGTCTTCTGCATTCGTGTAGTGACATACATCACACCATCGCTGCCGTATGGCTGTATCTCCTCCCAAGTGAGTTTCTTGATGTCGCTCTTTCTCAATGCCGTAAGACAAGAGAACAGGAAGGCTCGCTTCAAGGCAGGAGCAGAGCATGGTGTGGATGCCAAGCGGATAACCTCGTCCTGTGAAAGATGCTCCTTGTCAGTCGGGATTGTCTCGATACGCTCCAAGAAACCGTTCGGGTTCTCCTTTATCTTGCGGTCACGATAGGCAGTGTGGATTGAAGCACGGAAAGTTGACCAGTAGTTGGATGCTGAGTTGATATGTAGCTTTCTGTTCTTATGCAGTCCCTGTGGTGCTGTCAGCAGATACTCACGAAATCTGTTGCACAAGTCCACGTTTATCTCACCGAAGGTACACTTGCCTTGCGTGAAGGTACGAAAGTGCATATAGACGTGTTGCCACTTGGAGTTCTTCTTGTCTGCCAGTTTCTTGAAGTAGGCGAGGAAATCTCCTTTCATCTTCTCCTTGTCGAAGAAATCATAACGCTCGTTGACGATAGCCTCAAAGCGACGGCAGAGTATCGCCTCGGCTCTTGCCGTAAGGTTGAGGTTGTACTTCTGTTCCGTCTGGTTCTTCGGCTTGGCATAGATGTAGATGCCAAGCGACTCATGGCGGATGACTTTCATCGTGCTCTCGTCACGATAGCCAGGATAATAGTCAAGATAATAGGACAGCATGCGTCCGTCCTTGATTTTGCGTGTACGCAATGATACGGTCTTGCAGATATTACTCATAGTTGTATTGATTTATTGATGAATATTCATGGTGAAGTGTCTCTTCACGGCTGCAAAATAACTGAATGATACTTCCGTGACTCCAATTATTTGCAGTCATTGATGGATAATGCTGAAATCATTTGAAATCACAGTCCTTTTGCTGCTCTTTCCGCCATTGCTCGCTCCACATCCGTCCTCAAAAGCAGGTTCTTTACACCCACTTTTACCTTGCTGATATGATACACTCTTACAATATGGCAGATATTGGCACTTGTCAGACCATACAACTGCTGCACTTGTTCTGTGGTATAATAGCTGTCATCGTTCATGAGGTCAGTCCTGCGAAGTCCTTCAAGATGTTCCTTGGAATAATAGGTACGACCGTACTCACGTTTAGTGGGTATCTTATGGCGGTAGGTGTATGCCCTGAGTGCCGACTTGCTCATGCTAAAGGCTTCCTCCACATCATCAGCAGTCACCCATTCCGTGATACTGTTGAGGTCAACGGCAGTACCGAAAAAATCATCAATATGTCGTTTGCTGTAATAGTTCTTGCCAGCAATACGGCACATCGGTATCTGGTTGCGCTTGGCGGAGGTGTAGAGCCAAGACTTCTTGACCTTATAAATGGACATTACTTCCTCGCCTGAATAATATTCAAGCACCTCATTCTCCTCTTTCCCTTTTGTTGGTTCCTGGTTTTGTGTTGGCTTTTCTGCTTTTGCCTTTTTACTGGGCTTGCTCTTGCTGGCAGGAACCACACGCTTGTAGGGATTACCCTCAAACATCTTCTCTATATCAGCCTTTCTAACGAATGCCATTCTGCTGCTCAATCTTGATGCCTTCAACTTGCCGTTAGTCACAAGTTTGTAGATATACTGTCGGGTGCATCCCATCAGAATGGCAGCTTTGGAGAAGGTAAGATACTCCTGATGTTGCAGTTCCATGATAGGCTCAATACCGTTAATCAAGTCCTGCTGTCTTTTCTTCCTAAGACGTTTTGCCTCTGCCTGACAATCTTCGGAACAGTAGTTCTGCATACCACTCCTTGGCACGAATGTCTTGCCACAAAATTCACATTTTCTTGTCGGTCTCATACTCTTTGATATTGCTATGTTCTACATACTTTGAGTATTCCACCGATGGAGTAAACGGAAGTGAACCATTGACAACCTTTGTCAACCCAGTCCACGATATAACGCTTTTTCCCTATCAGCTTCAAATATGTCATCCATTGTAGTTACTCGTAAACCCTTGTCAACTACGTTCACGATATGACAAAATAAAAGCTCCGCAAATTCTCCACGGTAGAAATACGCTGCAAAAATATGTGGAAAATCGGGAACTGCCAAAAAGCACTCAGAAAGTGTTAAAAATCAAAGAGTATTGAAAATCAAGACTTTATGGTTAGTTAGTCATAGTAAGTTATGGTTAGTTATAAGGCTCTAAATACATTGTTGAAAAGCTTCATCTCCAATATTTGTCACACTATTCGGAATATTGATTTTAGTGAGTGATTCACAATGATAAAAAGCGTGATCTCCTATGTTTGTCACACTATTTGGAATCTTGATGCTGGTGAGAGAATTACACCACGAAAAAGCTTCATCTCCAATATTTGTCACACTATTCGGAATATTGATTTTAGTGAGTGATTCACAATGATAAAAAGCGTGATCTCCTATGTTTGTCACACTATTTGGAATCTTGATGCTGGTGAGTGATTTACAATCATGAAAAGCATGGTTTCCTATATTTGTCACACTATCTGGGATATTGATTTTGGTGAGAAATGTACACCTCGAAAAAGTCCAATCTCCAATATTTGTCACACTATCTGGAATATTGATTTTGGTGAGTAATGTACAGTAACCAAAAACTTTATCCCCAATATTTGTCACACTATCTGGAATATTAATTTTGATGAGTAATGTACACCTCAAAAAAGCTTTATCTCCAATATTTGTCACACTATCTGGAATATCGATTTTGGTAAGTAATTTGCATCCGGCAAAAGCACCATCCCCAATATTTGTCACACTATTTGGAATATTGATATTGGTGAGTGACCTACACTCCGAAAAAGCATTATTTCCAATCACCTTCACTCCTTCTCTGATAGAATACTCACCTTTTAATCCTGATGGTGCTTTAAGCAATCTTTTCCAATCCTTACTATATTTTACGCCAAACTCATCCTCCACTGCATTTTCAAGATCCTCTTCTGTAACTTCCGTGCTCCACACTTCCTCATCCTTCGGCTTCTGTACCTCTTTTACTTTTGGTTTCTGTACTTCCTCTTCCTTCGGCTTCTGCACACCGAACAATCTGAAGGAGCACATGGATAAGTCCTTCTTTGCACTGGCTAACAGGAACATAGACATAAGGGTTCTTGCTTCATCATCTGCCAACATACTTTGCAAGGCAGTGAAGGTATTACTCGTGCTCAAATCGAGAAAATCGGCTGCAGAGAAGAGTAGACGGTCGGATGCTCCGTAGCTCTTAAGCAGAGACGGATTAAGGGATATTGCTTTTAACGAGAGGGCAATGGATGCCAAGGCGAAATCGTCGATAGTTTCGTCGAAGTCATCAACTGTGCGAAGTGGATGCGAGAAGTCCTTTGTGCCGATAGTCGGCGACTTCTGACCTTTCATTGCCGGCACAAACATGCCGTCGTAATCGACGAGTGTCAGCGTACCGTCGGGGCGCACCATGATATTATCTGGTTTGATGTCGCCATGAGCGAACGACTGCGAGCGAAGCCAAGCCGCCATTTTGCAGAAACGGTAGCAAAGCATCGACATGGCATAATTGTCCGTATAATTATCGGCGATGTATGTCTCCATCGTCTCGCCCTCAATCCAGTCCATCAGCAACACGGGGAACTCTTCGTCCTCACAGTTACTGTCAACGAAAAGTTCCTTCTCTATATACTTCACGGAAGTGATATAAGGCGAGTCGACAAACTCCAACTCCTCGGCAATTTTACGGTATGCTTCCGCACGCCCTTCCTGCTCCTCGGTGAAGCACTTCAAGGCATAGCACTTCCCCGTCTGCTCGTCCTTCATCTTGAACACGACGGCAAACGCACCGCTGCTACGATACGGCTCACCGTATTTGTCCAGCACGGGCATCAAATGGCTGAGTTTGTCAAGATTGTCCTTAGCCTCGCGAATGGCTGCGAGATATTCTGATATAAGAGGATATTGCATAGGTTTTTATTAACGTGGGTTCAATGAAATAGATTTCTCATTACTTAGCTACAAATTTAGATAAAATTTCCGAATTATAAGCCAGCTGGGATAAAAAATAAGATTACTATTATTAATCTTTTGTGAGACAAAAGTCGTTACCCAAAAATAGTATCAACTAATAGTAAAACTAAATATAAACTGTGGCAACAGGCTTTACAGTTAAAACAGTAAGTGGACAACTATAAGTATTAAACTACAGCTAAAACATCATTGCCACGCTACAACAACTTTATTGCCACGCTACAACAACATCGTTGTCACGCTACCGCAACATCGTTGTCACGCTACCGCAACATCGTTGTCACGCTGCTATAATAAATGGCAGATAACTGGAAGATTCGGACTATCCTCCAGCTATCTGCCAGCCATCTACCATCCCTTATATGTCTGAGATACAGAGAATTATAAGAAAACTGGAAGATATGGTAGATTTTTTCATCTACTTAGTTTTTTAAATACTCTGCGCACATCTCTGCACAGCGTTCGCCGTCGACACCAGCAGAGACGATGCCACCGGCGTAGCCTGCACCCTCGCCACAAGGGAAGAGCCCCTGTATACGGACGTGCTGCAGCGTGGTGAAGTCGCGGGTGATGCGCACGGGAGACGAGGTGCGAGTCTCGGTGGCGATAAGTATCGCCTCGTTGGTGAGAAAACCGTGACTCATCTTGCCGAATTTCTTGAAGCCTTCCTGCAGGCGCTTGCCCACGTGCTGCGGCATCCAGAAGTGAAGGGGTGAGGATATGAGTCCGGGGGCATAGCTGCTCTTGGGCAGGTCGTAGCTCAAGCGGTTGTTCACGAAGTCTGCCATGCGCTGCGCTGGAGCGGTCTGCTTCATGTTGCCCTGCTGCCAGCATGCACGCTCCAGTTCCTCTTGGAAGTGCATCACGCGCAGCGGATCGTTCTCGTCGCCGCCCACGTCCTCGGGGCGTGTCTCTACGACCATGCCCGAGTTGGACCATTGTGTGCCGCGGTTGCTGGGGCTCATGCCGTTCACCACAATCTGCTGCTTGTCGGTGGCTGCCGGAATGACGAAGCCGCCGGGACACATGCAGAACGAGTAGACGCCGCGGCCGTCCACCTGCGTCACGAAGCTGTACTCGGCAGCAGGCAGATACTTGCCGCGTCCGTTGCGCGAGTGATACTGTATCTGGTCTATCAGCTGCGACGGATGCTCAAGGCGCACGCCGACGGCGATGCCCTTTGCCTCAATCTCTATCTTCGCCTCGGCGAGATAGCGGTAGACGTCGCGGGCGGAGTGGCCCGTAGCCAGGATAACCGGTCCGCGAAAGGTCTTCTCAGCACCGGTCTGCAGGTCGACAGCCTCAACGCCCACCGCCTTGTCGCCCTCGAGCAGCAGTCGGGTCATCTTGGTTTGGAAGTGGACCTCGCCACCGCAGCGAATGATAGTGTTGCGCATAGCCTCGATAACCTGCGGCAGTTTGTCGGTACCGATATGCGGATGGGCGTCGACGAGGATAGACGTAGAGGCTCCGTGCTGGCAGAACACGTTGAGAATCTTCTCTGTGCTGCCACGCTTCTTGGAGCGAGTGTATAGCTTGCCGTCGGAGTAGGCGCCGGCACCGCCCTCACCGAAGCAGTAGTTGCTCTCGGGGTCTACAGCCTGTGTCTTAGTGATGTTGGCGAGGTCTACCTTGCGCTGGCGTACGTCCTTGCCACGCTCGAGCACGACGGGGCGCAAGCCAAGTTCGATGAGTCGGAGCGAAGCGAAGAGTCCGCCGGGGCCCTCTCCCACCACCACTACCTGCGGCTTACGGCTCACGTCGCCGTACTCGGTGTGCACGTACTCGGCGTCCTGCGGTATCTCGTTGATATAGACACGCACGGTGAGGTTGATGAAGATGGTACGCTGACGCGCGTCGATGCTGCGCTTCAGCACACGCACGGCGTTGACGGTGCGCGCGTCGATGCCCTTCTCGTCGGCTATGTAGCTTATTATGTTTTGCTCGCTCGAGGCTACCACGGGCAGCACTCGTATTTGAAATTCCTGAATCATATCTATTATTTTGTTATTTTTTGCTTGGTTGGTGCAGTGGAGACCACTGCACCCCCTGGTGGGGTGCGTGGATATGGCAAGATGCCATATCCTCCTATTAGGGTACAAAATTACACAAACTTATGCGATTTTCATAAGAAACGTAACGTTTTAAGAACATTTTTCGTAATTTTGTCCCCACATCCCAATAACTTTATTGTCAACGACACGGTGCTAACGCTGTCGCTTGACGCAGATGACGACCACGGAGTAGCGTGAAACCTCGCTCGTAAAGAGGACCCCGACGCACGCCAGTCGCACCGCGCTACGAGCCACGTCAGTATCGAAACACAAGCGTCTCCCTGGTATGGAGACATTAACCACAGAACAAAAAGAAATGAAAGTATTGAAGTTTGGCGGAACCTCAGTGGGTTCCGTAGAGAGTATTCTCAGCCTGAAGGCTATCGTAGAGAAAGAGGCGCAGGAGCAGCCCATCATCGTCGTGGTGAGCGCATTGGGCGGCATCACCGACAAGCTCATCGCCACATCAGTGCTCGCACAGAAAGGCGACGAGGCGTGGAAGGACGAATTCCAGGCTATGGTGGAACGCCACCACAAGATGATAGACACCATCATCACCGACCCACGCAAGCGCGAGCAGCTCTTCAACATCGTCGACTCGCTCTTCGAGCAGTTGCGCTCCATCTACTTTGGCGTGTATCTTATTCACGACCTCTCGAAGAAGACGCAGGATGCCATCGTGAGCTACGGCGAGCGACTCAGCTCGAACATCGTGGCAACACTGGTGCAGGGCGCAAAGTGGTACGACTCGCGCGAGTTCATCAAGACCATGCGCAAGAACCATAAGAACACTCTCGACTCCGAACTGACCAACCGCCTCGTGCGTCGCACCTTCAGCGACCTGCAGCGCATTTCGCTTGTTCCGGGTTTTATAAGCAAAGACCGCGACACCGACGAGATTACGAACCTCGGCCGTGGCGGTTCCGACTACACCGCTGCCATCATCGCCGCAGCGCTCGATGCTGACATTCTTGAGATATGGACTGACGTGGACGGCTTCATGACAGCCGACCCACGCATCATAAAGACCGCCTACACCATTAAGGAGTTGAGCTACATCGAGGCGATGGAGCTTTGCAACTTCGGTGCGAAGGTGGTGTATCCGCCTACCATCTACCCCGTCTGCGTAAAGAACATCCCTATCCGCGTGAAGAACACGTTCAACCCCGACAGCGAGGGCAGCATCATCAAGCAGAAGGTGGCTAACAACGACAAGCCCATCAAGGGTATATCGAGCATCAACGGCACCACGCTCATCACCGTAGCCGGTCTGTCGATGGTGGGTGTGATCGGTGTGAACCGCCGCATCTTCACCGCCCTGGCAGACAACGGCATCAGCGTATTCATGGTGTCGCAGGCTTCGTCGGAGAACTCAACGTCTATCGGTGTGCGCGACCAGGATGCAGCGGAGGCTGTAGAGGTGCTCAACGGCGAGTTTGCGAAGGAGATAGAGACGGGTGCCATGTTCCCCATGCACGCCGAGAGCGGACTGGCTACCATCGCCGTCGTAGGCGAGAACATGAAGCACGTGCCGGGCATAGCCGGCAAGCTCTTCGGCACACTGGGCAGAGCCGGCATCAGCATGATAGCATGTGCACAGGGTGCATCGCAGACCAACATCTCGTTCGTAGTGAAGAGCGAACATCTGCGCAAGGCACTCAACGCCATACACGACTCGTTCTTCCTGTCTGAATACAAGGTGCTGAACCTCTTCGTATGCGGTGTGGGCACCGTGGGCGGACAGCTGCTCGAGCAGATACACGACCAGTACGAGGAGCTCAAGCGCACCAAGCGACTGAAGCTGAACGTAGTAGGCATCGCTACATCGAAGAAGGCACTATTCAACCGCGACGGCATTGACCTCGCCAACTATCGTGAACTTCTTGCCGACGCTCCCGAGAGCAACGACAAGAAGCTGCGCGACGCAATAATAGAGATGAACTGCTTCAACAGCGTGTTCGTCGACTGTACGGCGAGCAAGGACGTGGCTGAGATTTACCAGCCACTGCTGGAGCACAACATATCGGTGATTGCAGCCAACAAGATCGCTGCATCGTCGTCATACGAGAAATACGCCTTGCTGAAGGAGACCGCATTGGCGCGTGGCGTATTCTTCCGCTACGAGACAAACGTGGGTGCCGGACTGCCTATCATCGGCACCATCAACGACCTGCGCAACTCGGGCGACGTGATCCTGAAGATAGAGGCGGTGCTCTCGGGCACACTCAACTTCATCTTCAACGAGCTGTCGGCTGACGTTACCATGTCGGAGGCTGTGCGCCGCGCCAAGGAGCAGGGCTACAGCGAACCCGACCCACGCATCGACCTCTCGGGCAAGGACGTGATACGCAAGCTCGTAATCCTCGCTCGCGAGGCAGGATATAAGGTAGAAAAGACAGATGTGGAGAAACACCTGTTCATACCCGACGAGTTCTTCGAGGGCAGCATTGAGGAGTTCTGGAAAAACCTGCCTCAGCTCGATGCCGACTTCGAGACACGACGCAAGCAACTCGACGCAGAAGGCAAGCGCTGGCGCTTCGTGGCTACGTTCGACCACGGCAAGCTCTCTGTGGCACTGAAGGAGGTGGACAGCACTCACCCATTCTACAACTTGCAGGGCAGCAACAACATCGTGGCACTCACCACCGAACGCTACCGCGAGTATCCAATGCTCATCCAGGGCTATGGAGCAGGCGCAAGCGTTACGGCAGCCGGTGTATTTGCCAATATCATGTCGATTGCGAACATTTAAAATGGCTTAAACACTTGTCAGAATAAAAGGAATGTAGTAACTTTGCACAAGCAAAACAGAAAAAACATAGGGGCGTGCCACGTTCGATCGGGATACTCATCAATAATAAAATCGAAACCGAGAAGACTTCTTTTGCCAATGGCGGGCCATATAAAACCTCAGTGGACTAAGCTGCAAAGCCGGTGGATTACAAAGGCGGAGAGCTCTCAAATCTTGTATACTCGGAGTTTCATCACATCACTGGGCGTCCCTTTTTAAACTATACGAGGAGATTACGCAGAAATGCTGTAATCTCCTTTTTGTTGCAGTTTTACAGAAGATACTCTTAATTTAGTATAATAAATTTTGGGGTTAAAGAAATATTTCGTTACTTTGTCGAAAATGCGTACAACTCGCAATTTTAAGAACATACATTATTTTAAACCAAACAAACAAGAATTTTATAGAACCATGTTTTCTGGCATAGTAGAAGAAATGGCTACACTCGTAGCACTGAAGAACGATAAAGAGAATGTAGACCTCACACTCACCTGCTCATTCACCGACGAGCTGAAGATAGACCAAAGCGTGGCACACAACGGTGTCTGCCTAACGGTGGTGGCTATCGACGGCGACCGCTACACCGTGACGGCGATGAAGGAGACCCTCGACCGCTCTAACCTCGGCGAGCTGAAAGTGGGCGACCGTGTGAACGTAGAGCGCTCGATGCTGATGAACGGCAGATTGGACGGTCATATCGTGCAGGGACATGTTGACGGCACGGCTGTGTGCAAGGAGATGCGCGATGCTGACGGATCGACATACTACACCTTCGAATACAAGTTCGACCGCGAGATGGCGGAGCGTGGCTACTTCACGGTAGACAAGGGCTCGGTCACGGTGAACGGCGTTTCGCTCACCGTATGCAACCCTACAGAGAACTCGTTCACCGTGGCTATCATCCCCTACACACACGACAACACCAACTTCTGCGACATCAAGGTGGGCACACGCGTGAATATCGAGTTCGACATACTCGGCAAGTATATAGCACGTCTGCAGCAGCTGAAGTAAACGGGCAGGAAGGTGTAGGCTAAAGGCAGCGTTTAAGGCAGCGTGGGTATGGCAAGATGCCATACCCTCCTATTATAGAGAGATTATAAAAGAATAATGAATCAATTAAAGACTATTGAAGTATGAAGAAGATTGGGATGACTTGTCTGGCAGGACTTCTCCTGCTGTCGCCGTCAACCAAATGTGCGGCTAAGCAGTGGTCGCTGAGAGACTGCATCGACTACGCCTTGGCTAACAACATCAAGTTGCAGAAGGCGAAGATACAGGAGTATTCCGCCCTCGAAGACGTGAAACAGAGCCAGTCGGCACTGCTGCCGTCGCTCAACCTGTCTACATCGCAGAACGTGAACTACACACCGTGGCCCCAGCAAGGCAGAGCTACGGTGTCGGACGGCTACGTGCAGTCGAGCGTGGATAAGGTTTACTACAACGGATCGTACTCGCTCTCGGGCAACTGGACGGTGTGGAACGGCAACAAGAACCGCAACAACGTGAAGCTGAACAAGTTGGCTGTAGAACAGGCACGACTCGACTCTGCCACAACAGCCAACAGCGTGCTCGAGCAGATTGCGCAGCTCTACGTACAGATACTCTACTCGAACGAGGCTATCAGCGTGACGAAGGAGAGTCTGAAAACGAGCCAGACCAATGAGCAGCGCGGCAAGACAATGGTTGAGGTGGGCAAGATGAGCCGGGCTGACCTGGCGCAGCTCACGGCGCAGCGTGCGCAGGACGAGTACGCCATCGTGGAAGCCGAGAGCAACCTGCGCAACTACAAGCGCCAGCTGAAGGAACTGCTGCAGATAACGAGCGATGAGGAGTTTGACGTCGCCGTACCTTCTACCACAGACGACATGGCGCTTGAGGCAGTTCCGGCGCTGAACGACGTGTATGCGGCTTCACTCGAACAGCGGCCGGAGATAAAGAACGCGAAGCTCGGCATAGAGAGCAGCGACCTCGGCATAAAGGTGGCTAAGGCGGGCAGAATGCCGACCGTAAGCCTCAATGCCGGCGTTACGACCTCTACGTCGTCGATGAGCGACAACACATGGGGCACACAGATGAAGAACAACTTCAGCTTGGGCGGCGGCGTGACGGTGAGCATTCCACTCTTCGACAACCGACAGACTAAGACTGCCGTGAACAAAGCGAAGCTGCAGAAACAGAGCTACCTGCTCGACTTGCAGGACAAGCAGACCACGCTCTACTCCACTATCGAGAACTACTGGCTGCAGGCTGTGACAAACCAGAACAAGTTCAAGGCGGCACGCATTTCGACTGAGAGTGCGCAGGCAAGCTACGAGCTTCTATCGGAGCAGTTCAAGCAGGGATTGAAGAACACCGTCGAACTGATGACGGGCAAGACGAATCTTCTGCAGGCGCAGCAGAACGAACTGCAGAGCAAGTATCTCGCCATACTCAACCTCAACATGCTGGAGTTCTATCAGACGGGAAACATTAAGTAAAAGTAAAAGTAAAATAATTAGAGAGTAAATATGAATAAGAAAAAGGCATTGGTAATAGCAGCGGTTGCTGCTATCGCCGCACTTGCCGTATGGCTATTGTCGGGCGGCAAGAAAGAAGAAAAGATTACGTTTGACACGGCTGCCGTTGCGCCGGCAAACATCATGAACAGCATCACCGCTACCGGTACTATCGAACCTGTAACGTCGGTTACGGTGGGTACGCAGGTGAGCGGTATCGTAAGCAAGCTCTTCGTCGACTACAATTCGGTAGTGAAGAAGGGACAGGTGATTGCGGAGCTCGACAAGACCAACCTTATGAGTCAGCTCAACACGGCAAAGACGCAACTGGCTACGGCACAGAGCCAGCTCAACTACCAGACTGCCAACTACAAACGCTACAAGACACTTTTTGAGAAGGGACTCGTGGCTGCCGACGATTTCGACAATGCGAAGCTCTCGTACACGCAGGCTAAGGAGCAGGTGGCGTCGGCAAAGGAGGAGGTGCAACGCGCACAGACCAATCTCAGCTACGCCACTATCACCTCGCCCATCGACGGCGTGGTGCTATCGAAGTCGGTTGAGGAGGGACAGACCGTTGCGGCGAGTTTCTCTACGCCGGAGCTGTTCACCATAGCGCAGGACCTCACCAACATGCAGGTAGTGGCTGACGTAGACGAGGCGGACATAGGCGACGTGAAGGAGGGTGAGCGCGTGACGTTCACCGTAGACGCTTACCCCGACGACACATTCGAGGGCAAGGTGAAGCAGGTGCGTCAGGAGGCAACTACGACGAACAACGTCGTGACATACGAGGTGGTTATCTCTGCGCCAAACGCCGACTTAAAACTGAAACCCGGACTCACCGCCAACGTAACCATATACACCGCCGAGCGCAAGGGCGTGCTTTCAGTGCCATCGAAGGCGCTGCGCTTCACTCCGCAGAAGGAGACCGTGGGCAAGATGAAGATTGTGGACGTAGCGAACGCAAAGAACAAGGTGTGGACTATTGAGGGTAACTCCATCGTGGCACACAAGGTGAACATCGGCATGACCGACGGCACGAACACACAGATTGTGGGCGGAATAGCCGAGGGCACAAAAGTAATAACCGGACTCAACGTGATGGGTGGCGAAGAAAAGATGCCTATGGAAGCCCAGGGCGAGAAGAGCCCGTTCGCACCTGGTCCTCCGGGAAAGAACAAAAGGAAATAAATAGCGTTTAAAGGTTAGGGGCAGGCATCTACGTCGGTCGTCACGGGCATCCGCATCGGTCGATACGCACCCTAACCATTCACAATAAACATTACGAACTATGGACGAAAAGAAAGTAGTAATAGAACTCGACAACGTGAAGCGCGACTTCCTCGTGGGCGACGAGACGGTGCACGCGCTGCGCGGTGTGTCGTTCAAGATATACGAGGGCGAGTTTGTCACCATCATGGGCAAATCGGGCTCGGGCAAGTCGACGTTGCTCAACCAGCTCGGCTGTCTCGACACGCCAACCTCGGGCGAATACTATCTCGACGGAGTGTCGGTGCGCAAGATGTCGAAGTCGCAGCGTGCCGTGCTTCGCAACCGCAAGATTGGCTTCATCTTCCAGAACTACAACCTGTTGCCGAAGACAACGAGCGTGGAGAACGTGGAACTGCCGCTGATGTACAACGCCGCTATCGGAGCCAAGGAGCGCGAAGAGCGTGCCGTGAAAGCATTGCAGGCTGTGGGCTTAGGCGAACGCCTCTACCACAAGTCGAACCAGATGTCGGGCGGACAGATGCAGCGTGTGGCGATAGCACGCGCTCTGGTGAACGACCCTGCCGTGATTCTTGCCGACGAGGCAACGGGAAACCTCGACACGCGCACCTCGTTCGAGATTCTCATCCTCTTCCAGAAGCTGCACGCAGCGGGCAGAACCATCATCTTCGTGACGCACAATCCCGATATAGCCAACTACTCCTCGCGCAACATAATGCTGCGCGACGGCCATGTGATAAGCGACGAGTATAACACCAATATCCTCTCGGCTGAAGAGGGACTTGCGGCACTGCCGGCAAGCTCCGACGAATGAGACCTCAAAAACGGATTTAGCCACATGGAAATGACAAAAACGGTGGCTGCGCCCGTAGCCACCAAAACACAATAGATTATGAACTATAGCAATCTTTTCAAAATAGCCCTTCGCGCCATTGCAGCCAACAAGCTACGCTCGTTCCTCACCGCGCTCGGCATCATCATCGGTGTGGCATCGGTTATCACGATGCTCGCCATCGGTCAGGGATCAAAGCGCAGCATTCAGGCGAACATAGCGGAGATGGGTTCAAACATGATAATGATTAGTCCGGGAGCCGACCGCGGTCCGGGCGGTGTGCGACAGGACCCATCGGCGATGGAGACGCTGAAGCTCACCGACTACGCATCGATTAAGGACGAGTGCCACTTCATCAAAGGCATCAGTCCCACGGTGAACAGCAGCGGACAGTGGATATACGGCAACAACAACACGCCGTCGTCTATCTACGGCGTAAACCAAGACTATCTCGAAATCAGACAACTCGCTGTGAGTGAAGGAGAAATGTTTACAGATACCGACATCAAGTCGAGTGCAAAGGTGTGCATATTAGGACAGACCGTGGTAGACAACCTCTTCCCCGACGGGTCGGACCCCGTGGGCAAGGTGGTGCGCTTCAACGCAATACCGTTCCGCGTGGTGGGCGTGCTGAAGAAGAAGGGCTACAACTCGATGGGTATGGACCAGGACGACCTCGTGCTTGCGCCGTACACAACGGTGATGAAACGCATCAAGGCGCAGACGTATCTCGGCGGAATAACCTGCTCGGCAATAACCGAAGACCTCACGTCGAAGGCTATCGACGAGATAACCGACGTGCTGCGACGCAACCATAAACTGAAGGAGGCGACGGACATGCAGGAGGCTGACGACGACGACTTCAACATCCGCTCGCAAGAGGAGTTGGCAAGCATGATGAACTCTACAACCGACATGATGACCATTCTGCTCGGCTGCGTGGCAGGCATATCGCTCATCGTGGGCGGCATCGGCATCATGAACATCATGTATGTCAGCGTAACGGAGCGTACACGCGAGATTGGTCTGCGCATGAGCGTCGGTGCTCGCGGCATAGACATCCTCAGCCAGTTCCTTATCGAGGCTATCCTGCTCAGCGTAACCGGCGGACTCATTGGCGTGGGCTTGGGCATCGGAGCCTCCTATGCCGTGAAGCTGGTAGCCCACTGGCCTATATACATTCAGCCGTGGAGCATCATCATGAGCTTCGCTGTCTGCACCTTCACGGGTGTGTTCTTCGGATGGTATCCGGCTAAGAAGGCCGCACAACTCGACCCTATCGAGGCTATACGCTACGAATAAGAAAAGAAGTGTAGCAACAGAATTGACATTTATAACAACGTAAGGCTGGAAGTCATCTTCCAGCCTTAATCATATTCACACAAATTACTTTGTCAGGTATTTCTTTCCGTTCACAATAACTATTCCGTGAGTGCCCTGCCCTACTCGCTGTCCACTGATATTATAACGTGCAGCATCAGAAGGGATGTCGCCAGTTATAGACACACTATTGATAGCAGTCATTGGCTTCAAATCAATGTCCTTAACCACACGACCCTTAATCTCTATCGGCTGACTCTCATAATAGCTATAGTAGCCATCTGCCCAAGCTGTGAGCTGATAAGTTAAGTCGGTTCTATCAACATTAATAGTGTAGTAGCCAAATTCGTCGGTAGTGGCATCGTACACCTTTTCCGAACTACGCAGGTTTACGGTTGCACCATTTACGGGCTTGCCATTGCAGGTTACTCTGCCCGAGAGCGTCGACTTTATGCTTTTACCCGAACAAAGGTCGAGTTCATAGATACGGAGCCAAGGACCATCCGTTGCAGTTGTTTGGCGTATTACAATCTTGAAGTAGCGTATGTCTACCGGCTCGTTGAGAACCTTACGAAACTCCGACTTGAGAGGAGCTGAGTCGTCGCTGCAGAGTAGAGTCCACTTGCTATTATCGGTAGATCCGTATATATCGTAAGCTTTTATAAAACGAGTGGGATCGTCACCCATCTTAAACTGGAAGCCGCCGACGTTATTAATGGTTTTCATATCAACAACGATTGTATGTGGCAGTGTTGCCGTACCACCCTGCCACTGCGGATGCCAATACGTATTGTTATCACCATCAATAATCTGCTGGGCACGACCATTCGTACCCTCGCCGGATGTCTCCTCACTCGACTTCTCTATCACAGTCCAGCCTTTCTTGTCCAGGAGGTTCTGTGTAAAGAGTTCGTCTTCCGTGGCACGATCAATTTCTTTCTGTATAGCCTGACGAACACGAAGGTCGAGCGGAGCGATATCAATAGTATCCACCACCGTGTTATCCGTTGCAAGACTCACAATCGAAGCCGTCTGCTTTGTGGAAGTATAGCCACCTGTCTGCATGAAGAATGTACGATCAGAAGCGTTTTCGGTAACACCCTGTCCATAGTCGGCACGTGCTCCATCTTCTTTTCCGCCGTCGGTGTGTCCGAAACCAACACTGTTGAAGTTGTACCACTTGCCAGTAGCACGAGCACGCCCGTAACCATTGCGATAATAAGCTTTACGCGAAGCTTGACCATTTGTCCACACATAGTTTTCGAGGAACGAATACCAGGTGCTGAAATATGTAGACGAGTTGCGCTTACGCACCGTTGCCATATACTGCCAGCCTTTGCCGTCCAACGCATTGAACCATGTAGAAACGAGCATATTGTGCTGCTCATGCACCACGGTTTTGCCATTCTCAACAGTAGTGTACGAGGTGGTTTCTGGTCGGCAGTTGGTGATGAACTGCACGTATGTGCCAGGTGTCCAATAGTTGCCGCGACGATATGTCTGCACACCTGTACCCTCATTACCAAATCGGTTCACGGTTGTCTTTTCATCCCAATCAACAGCTCCTGCACGCAGATGTTCCGGCAGATTGGGGTCTTCGTCGGTTGAGCCATCATCCCACATCGAGAAGAGCACGTCGTGGCGCGGCTCGCCATCTACATAGCCGTTCATCTGTATGCCCATATAGCCATTGAGCGCACCTATCGCCTCGGCGTATGTGCCAACGAGGTCAGACTCCGCAGGTATCATTATCTCCTCGAACAGCCAGTCGTAGCCGTCGCCAGAAGGAGCACCCGATGCTGTTGAATGCCAGTTGTTGAGATGCACTGATGGCGACGACAGATAATTGGCTGCATACGAAGCCTCATTGGAAGAAGTGGAGAACTTGAAACGGCTGATGTTGTTTATTGCGTTGTTGCCGGAGAGACACTCAAGTTTATAGCGATAATAAGCTGAGCGTGTGAAGGTTATGTCGCCCATACCAACCTCCACGTCTCCTCCAAGTAACGGACCTTTCGCACTGAACTCCTTTGTATAAAGAGGTGTGGCAGGCGAATCGGGGTCGGTAACAGTGAGTCGAAATTTTGCAGTCTGCAACGCCTTGACGTTAAGTTTCAGAGTGTTTGAAACGGTAGCTGCAGGATGATGGAAGTAATAGACGGCACAAACGGAGGTTGATGTCCAGGCAGAAAGCGTGTTGTTCATCTGCGGCCGACCGCTGGAGTTGAGCGCTTCACTCGGAATATTAATACCCACTGCTCCAACCTTTCCGTCAGTTGTTTCAACATAGCCGTGTGCAGCCGATAATTCTGTTTCAATTGCATGAACCTTCGAGCAGAATGCCTGGGCAGACAAGACGGCACAAAGTAAGAGTGTTGATAATTTATTCATTATTAAATTATTAAATCTAATTATTTTATTCCTCTGTCATTAAGCGCATCACTATAACGCTTTGCATTCTGTAAATGCTCATTATAATTGCGTGCAAAATTATGCGTTCCGCTGAAGTCTTCCTTAGCACACATGTAGAGATAGTCGTGCTGCACGTGATTGAGCACAGCATCGATGCCTGCTATTGATGGAATACGGATTGGTCCTGGGGGCAGACCCGGGTTGCGGTAGGTGTTGTACGGACTCTTTATATACAGCAAGTTGTTGTATATGCGCTTCAGGTCGAAACGCTTCCATGCGAACTTGATTGTAGGGTCAGCCTGCAGCGGCATTCCTTCCGGATACTCGGCGTTGCGCAACATGAGACGGTTATAGTACATACCGGCTACCATCGGCTTCTCACCGTTATTGGCTGTCTCCTCGTCGACGATGCTGGCAAGCGTTGTCACCTCTACCGGTGTGAGTTTCATTGCCTGTGCCTTTCTTGTGCGTTCGGCATTCCAGAATGCCTTGTTCTCCTTCTGCATACGGTCGAGCAGCTTTTCCACACTCACATTCCAGTAGATATCGTATGTATTCGGAATAAATAGTGCAGCTATTGTCGTGGTGTCATAACCATACTTTTGGCAGACTGTTTCGTCTGTGAGTGCCTTGTAAAGGGCGGTACTGTCCATCATAAGGCGCTTGGAGAGTTCGGCTGCAAGGCGGTCCATAGTACGCACCGACGGCACAACAAGGCTGACTGGTGTCTGCAAGCCGTTCTTCAAGTGACGGAATACCATGAAAGCACCTTCACCCTCACGCACAGCATAGCGACCTGTACGCACGTTGTCGGCATAACCGCTCATCTTTACAAGTGTTTTGAAACCAATCATCGAACTGCCGCTCGACACGCCACTGAGCTTTGTGTAGACAGAGTCGATGTTGTCATCGTTGTCAACATACACATATTGCGTTTCACCTGTCGACGACATGCCGGCAAAGAAGAAACAATAGCCACAAGCTACTACTGCCAACAGGACTACACCAATGATTGTTAGAAACTTACGATTCTTATTCTTTCTCTTTCTCATAATTTAGATTTTTACATTGCTGAAACACTGCAAAGGTAGAGTAAATATGATATATGACAAAAATAAATGCTATGTTTTTAATCGCGCGATTAATTTTATACACCTTTGACTAAAAATACGTACTTTTGTATCGTACAATTTCAATAATCATAATTAATCAAATAACACAAATATGTACGATACATATATCTTCGACTTGGATGGAACTCTACTTTCTACGCTCAACGACCTTGCTGCGAGCTGCAACTACGCACTGGCAAACAATGGTATGCCACAGCGAACACTTGACGAAGTGCGACAGTTTGTGGGCAATGGTGTAAAGAAACTTATGGAGCGAGCCATTCCTAACGGACTTAATAATCCGCTGTTCGACAAGACTTATCAGGACTTCCGACAGCACTACATGAAGCATAATCTTGACACAACATGTCCGTATGATGGCGTGATGGAGATGCTAAAAGAGTTGCACAAACACGGAAAAAAGGTGGCAGTGGTAAGCAACAAGTTCTATGCTGCCACACAGGAACTATGCCAACACTTCTTCGGAAACGAACTTGTACCTGTGGCTATCGGCGAGCGCGAGGACATACGCAAGAAGCCTGCTCCCGACACCGTCATAGAGGCTCTGCGACAACTCAACACAACAGCTGAGGGAGCGGTGTATATCGGTGATAGCGATGTAGATATTGACACGGCTCGCAATTCGGGTATGCCGTGTATAAGTGTGTTATGGGGATTTCGCAACAAAGACTTCCTATTGCAGCACGGAGCCACGACTCTTGTAGAGAAACCAGAAGATATACTAAAAGTAAAAAAATAAAAGAGTAAAAAAGTGAAAAAGTAAAAGGGCAAATGCCCTACAGATTATTCTCCAGCAATTGCTTTGCCGATAACGAGTTCTTGCGCACATAACGGTCTACCTTCTCAACGTATTTTGTTGAGAAAAACTTCTTGTCAAGCAAATTATTCACTATCCACATTATCTTGCCCACATGCAAGTCACGTTCATACTGCGAACGAACCTCATAGTCCTTGAGCGGATAAATACTGAGCATGTAGAAGAACATACAGTCTGGCACTATGTGCTCACGTGTCATCTGAGCACGCTGTGCTTCAGTGTAGAAACGGTCGTAAAGCGGATAATACTCACCAAGATACTTGTCAAGCGAAATACCAATAGAATTATTGCCGACAACCACACTCTGATCAAGAGCACCTATCTGTAAGTAAACTGTCGGAATAGAAACATTGGGAGACAGCTTGCGCAATCGGTCAAAGGCTTTATTCAGTTGCTTACTGATATCTGACACATTAGCATACTGCACCTCTGCTTCAGTGATGATAATCTGAAGAGTTGTATCTTGGTAGAACTGTAAAAACTTTGAATTGATGCCAGGGTCATTAACCTCTCCCAATCGCAACACATCTTCTATCAAGGTGCGTGTCTCCATGGGATACTCGATGTTCATCTGCTGAAGTGCAGAGAAATCGCCAGTGGTGAGATAACGACTTTCAAGACGGTCATAACGCTGAATCTCAATCAACGTTGTCTGACTGCCTTCGCCAAATTGTTTCAGTTTCAACTCACAAGCTGTAGAAACAAAAACAATAGTCATTATTATTATAATGTATAGTTTTCTCACCCTTTTACTATCCTTCTATTAACGAACTGTTAAATATTTTTTGCAAAAATAGTAAAAAAGGTTTTAAAAGCCAAGAAAATCATCTAAAAAAGTTAAACAGCAGACCCTTTTCCGCTGTTTAACTATAAAATTATCATAAAAATAAGCTCTTATCGTTCGTTTTTTAGATTTTTATATATATGCACACCATGAGCATAATACTGCCAAAGCAAACTATATGGCTTGCGCATAACATCCATCTGCGACACACGTGATGCCTGTATTGCCACACGGTCGGCATCAAACTGGTTACGCCATGCCTTGAAAGCCCGTCTGCCACGAATCACTGCCTTGAACTCGCCGACATCCCGATCGAGGATGAGCGACTTGAAAGCTGCTACATAATCAAGCCAACAACGCACACGCATCACATGGCGCAACTCTGCTTCTGGCAGATTCTTATAGAGCATCGTAAGATTGTTGCGGAAGTTAAGGAAGGTCTTCATCGGATTACCTTTGGGCAGTGTGCCGCCTCCAACGTGGAACACCCGACTCTGAGGCACACAATATATCTTTCTACCCAAGTTGCAAAGGCGCCAACAGAGATCAATTTCCTCATTGTGAGCAAAGAAGCGTCCGTCGAGACCATCCACACGCCAATAGTCGGCACGGCGTATCATCAGACAAGCACCTGTTGCCCACATCACCTCGCACACATCATCGTATTGTCCCTCATCTTTCTCTACAGTTTCAAAGAGTCTGCCACGACAGAACGGATAACCATAGCGATCAATGTAACCTCCACTGGCTCCTGCATACTCGAAAAGTGTTCTGTCGTGCTCGGCAAGCAGCTTAGGCTGGCAGGCTGCAGCTTCAGGATGCCTGTCCATAAAGTCGATGAGTGTGTCGAGCCAACCTTCCGTCACCTCTACATCACTGTTGAGCAATACATAATATTCATACTCCACTTGCCGCAGTGCACGATTGTAACCTTCCGCAAAACCATAATTGCGATCAAGAACAATAGTACGCACTGTAGGAAACTTCTTCTCAAGAAGCGCAAGCGAAGCATCGGTCGAAGCATTGTCTGCTACAACAATGTCAGCAACAGCCTCAGAGTATTGCAACACAGATGGCAAGAAACGACGTAGCATCTGCTCACCATTCCAGTTCAATATCACGATTGCTACCTTCTTCATTCTATATCATTATAATAGTTCAACTTGCAATGCAGACTTGTCGCGATTAAACTCGCCCATCCTTACACGCAATATCTGATTGTCATACTCTTCCTTGGCAAGCTTTGCCGGCAACTCCACACGAACATAGTTGGAAGTGAAACCATGCATAGCCTTGCCACGCGCAGCTTTCTCAAACAACACTTCCTGTTCTGTACCAATATAGCGTGCATAGAACTCTATACGCTTCTGCTCACTAAGATCAAGCAGTCGCTTACTGCGCACTTTCTTCTCTGCATCGTCAACCACATAAGGTATGCGCAATGCCGCTGTGCCAGGACGTTCGCTGTACGGAAAAACGTGCAATTGTGTCACATCCACATCGTCAAGAAACTCGTAGCACTCCTCAAAACACTCTGGTGTCTCACCACGACAGCCAACCATTACGTCAACACCTATGAACGCATCTGGCATCTTCTGCTTAATAAGTTCTATCTTGTGAGCAAAGAGTGTCTTGTCATAACGGCGATGCATCAACTTCAACACCTCGTCCGATCCACTTTGCAATGGTATATGGAAGTGAGGCATGAACGCACGGCTCTGCGAGCAGAAATCAATCAGCTCATCACTCAACAGGTCTGGTTCCATACTGCTTATACGATAGCGTTCGATTCCCTCCACCTTATCAAGTGCCTTACACAGGTCGAGAAAACCCTCGCCTGTCGTTTTACCGAAGTCGCCTATATTCACGCCAGTGAGCACAATTTCTTTACCTCCTTCACGCGCAGCCTCTTCTGCCTGTGCAACAAGCGAAGCTATAGTCGGGTTGCGCGAGTTGCCACGTGCGTATGGTATGGTACAGTAGGTGCAGTAATAGTCGCAGCCGTCCTGCACCTTGAGGAAATAGCGTGTACGATTACCGCGAGAACATGAAGGCGCAAACGACTTTATCATCTTCGTCTTTACTGAATGATACTCGTGTAGCGACTCTACCTTTCCATCCTCATTGAGCTCTGCAGCCGACTCCTTAGCGGTCCATGCATCACTCAAGAATTGTATCAGATTGGCTTTCTCGTCTGAACCGAGCACAAGGTCAACACCCTCTATCTTACTCACCGACTCCGACTCCAATTGTGCATAGCATCCTGTGACAATCACAAAAGCACCTGGATTGTTGCGTACAAGACGATGAATAGCTTGACGACACTTATGATCTGCCACTTCCGTAACCGAACAGGTGTTCACCAAACATATATCCGCCACATCACCTTCGCCAGCGATACGCACACCTAAGTCGGCGAGCATCTTACCAAAAGTGGATGTCTCAGAGAAGTTCAGTTTGCAACCTAAAGTGAAGTATGCTGCCTTTTTATTTTGAAAAACAGATGTATTAATCATTATACCTTATAATATATATATTAAGCGAATACAAAGGTAATGAATTTTCTGTTTTGTTCGCGCACAAGAGGTCTAAAATCATTAAATTTTAGTTCTTTTCTTCAAACTTTAAAACATTAACATTTATTCACTATTTGTATCTCATTGATTATCAATACATTCTAAACACGTTACAAAAAGAGCAAAAAAAAATCATAAAAAGTTGTACGTTGTATTGAAAAAATATATACCTTTGCAATGTTTTAATAAACAAATGATTGTTTTACAGATTTAAAAAGCAAAGAAAATGAAGAAATTAGTTTTGATGTTCGTAGCTATCGCAGCTATCTCTTTCGCATCTTGTGGTAACAAAACAGCTGCTACTGACGCAACTGCTGATACAACAGACACAACTGCAGTTGACACAACTGCTGCTGACACTGTTGCAGCTGACACAACTGTTGCTGAGTAATTATAGCTCGAACAACGAAAAGAGAAAATTAGCCACTGGCCTCAGGCCGGTGGCTTTTTTGTTTATACACTCTACTCCACCTTATACATCACAAACCGATATATAACTATTTCTGAACTTTATATGAAAACAACATTATTCGCCGTGACTCTCGCAATGATGTCATTTGCCGCAAATGCACAAAAAGCTAATATCAACAATCTACCATCTCAGCATAACAACTCTACTAACACAACCACAGCAACTCACTTTACAGCCAAGCCTATCAGTGAAGCGGTTTTCAAGCGTATGCAAGGCAAATCTTACAAAGCCAACTGTACGATACCACGCACAGAGCTGAGATACATCCGAGTTCTACACTACGGATTTGATGGCAAGGTAAAGTCTGGCGAACTGGTATGCCATCAAGACATTGCTGACGACCTTATAGAAATATTTCAGGAGCTATACAAAGCCCATTACCCCATCGAACGCATACAACTCATCGACGACTATAACGCAGACGATGAACAATCGATGCTTCATAATAACACCTCATGCTTCAACTACCGACGCGTAGCTGGTTCTAAAACTCTCTCTTATCATAGTCAGGGTAAAGCCATCGACATCAATCCGCTATACAACCCGTGCGTAAAACGATTACGCAATGGCAGTACATCTGTTTCCCCTAAGACAGGACGTGCATACTCCAATCGCTCTAAAACGTTCAAGTATAAAATTGATCACAACGATTTAGTTTACAAACTTTTCAAGAAGCATGGCTTCACATGGGGTGGAGACTGGAAATCGTTAAAAGATTATCAGCATTTTGAAAAGAAATAGTCTGTTTAGATTTTACTTATATGAGAGTCTGCAGAAAAATGAAGTAGGTGAAAAAATCTGCCATATCTTCCAGCAGTGGCGCAGCCAATTGGCTATGAAGAGGTTAAAAGCTGGAAGATGCAGGTTGTATCTACCAGGATTTGAGCGTATCTTCCATCAAATCA
>ERZ859923.441-NODE-441-length-25934-cov-2.983461_pt1 | contig 25934 bp, 21 predicted proteins | sample MGYA00510116_ERZ859923 | MGnify/ENA primary metagenome ERZ859923 (study PRJEB30046, sample SAMN00715168) | human gut metagenome | study: EMG produced TPA metagenomics assembly of the A metagenome-wide association study of gut microbiota in type 2... | reverse complement strand
GGTATTATTATCAATTATGAAAGCACCTAAAACGTATACAAAAGAAGATGTAATAGAAATAAACACTCATGGATCAATTGCAGTTGTTAATAAAATAATGGAAATATTACTTCTTGAAGGTTGCAGATTAGCAGAACCTGGTGAATTTACTAAAAGAGCATTTTTAAATGGTAGAATTGATTTGATAGAAGCTGAAGGTATAATGGATTTAATAAACGCTAAAACTGATAAATCTTTAAAACTTGCAATCAACCAAGTAAGTGGTAAAGTGTCTAATTTAATAAAAGATTTAAGAGATAAAATAGTTCAAATAATTGCTAATATAGAGGTAAATATTGATTATCCAGAGTATGAAGATGTTTTAGTAATTACAAATGAAATGATCAAAGAAAATATATCTATAATAGAAGAAAATATTAAGGAAATATTAAAGAAAAGTGAAAATAGTAAAATTATAAATGAAGGTATATCTGTTGCTATAATAGGTAGACCAAATGTAGGTAAAAGTAGTCTTCTTAATGCTTTACTTGAAGAATCTAAAGCTATAGTAACAGAAATAGAAGGAACCACTAGAGATTTTGTAGAAGGGACTATAAATCTTGATGGAATAATGCTTAATTTAATAGATACAGCTGGTATTAGAAAAACAAAAGACGTAGTTGAATCTATAGGAATTAATAAAAGTAAGGAATTAATAGATAAAGCATCATTAATATTATTTTTATTAAATAATAATGAAGAAATGAATGATGAAGAAAAAGAAATATATGAATTACTTAAAGATAAAAATTATATTATCGTAGTTAATAAAAGTGATTTAGAAAAAAAATTAATTATAGAAGATGATAATAAAGTATTAGTAAGTGCTAAAACTGGTTTTGGATTAGAAGATTTAAAAAATAAAATAAAAGAAAAATATAATTTAGAAACAATAGAAACAGATGATTTAACTTACCTTTCAAGTGCAAGAAGTATTTCATTATTACGTCAAGCATTAGAAAGTGTAAATGATGTAAAAAAGGCATTAGAATTAGATACACCAATAGATCTAATAGAAATAGATTTAAAAAACATATGGGAAATTTTAGGTTCTATAATAGGTGCCAATTATGAAGACGAACTAATAGATCAATTATTTAGTAGGTTTTGTTTAGGAAAGTAGGTGTTTAAAATGAAGTATGAAATAATAGTTGTAGGTGGTGGACATGCTGGATGTGAAGCAGCTTTAGCATCTTCTAAAAAGAACCACTCTACCCTTTTAATATCTGGTAGAATTGAAAATATTGCTACAATGCCATGTAATCCTTCCATAGGTGGTTCAGCTAAAGGAATAGTTGTAAGAGAAATAGATGCATTAGGTGGAATGATGGGTAAAATAGCTGATGAAGCAAAATTACAAATAAAAATGCTTAATTATGCAAAAGGACCAGCAGTTAAAGCACTAAGAAGTCAAGCAGATAAAATTATTTATCCTAAGAAAATGTTAGAAACATTAAGAAAACAAAAAAATCTAGAAATAAAAGAAGCTATTGTAGAAGATTTAATTATAGATAATGGAAAAGTATGTGGTGTTGTACTAGAAAACGGCGAAAAAATTTATAGTGATGCTGTTATACTAACAACAGGTACATATTTAAAATCTGATATATTAGTTGGAGATACAAGAACTAGACAGGGTCCACATGGTGAAAAACCAAGTAATCATTTGAGTGATAATTTAAGCAAATATGGTTTAAAAATAATAAGATTAAAAACTGGAACACCTCCTAGAATTGAAAAATCATCAATTGATTTTTCTAAAACGCAAGTTGAATTAGGTGATGATGTAGAGAGATTTTTTAGTTTTGATGATAATAAAAGTTATGATACAAAAGAACAAATCCCATGTCATTTAATTTATACGACTCCCCTAACCCATAAAATTATATTAGATAATTTAAATAAATCTAGTATGTATGGTGGTCTTGATGATATTAAAGGTATTGGTCCAAGATATTGTCCATCTATAGAAGATAAAATCGTTAGATTTAAAGATAAAGAACGTCATCAATTATTTTTAGAACCTGAAAGTATATATTATGATGATATATATTTACAAGGTTTCTCAACTTCTATGCCAATAGATATTCAAGAACAAATGGTTCATAGTTTACCAGGATTAGAACACGCTAAAATAAATAAATATGCTTATGCTATAGAATATGATGCTATCTACCCTACTCAACTAAAACAATCTCTAGAAGTTAAATCTATTGAAAATTTATTTACAGCAGGTCAAATAAATGGTACTTCTGGTTATGAAGAAGCTGCTTGTCAAGGATTAATTGCAGGTATTAATGCTTCATTAAAATTAGAAGGAAAAGAACCATTAATATTAAAAAGAAATGAAGCATATATAGGAGTTTTAATAGATGATTTAGTAACTAAAGGTGTTAAAGATCCATATAGATTATTAACTTCAAGAGCTGAATATAGATTATTATTAAGACATGATAATGCAGATTTACGTATACGTGAGTATGGATATAAAGTAGGACTTATAGATGAAGAAAAACATGACAAGTTATTAAATAAAATAAAATTAATAGATGAATTAAGTGATTATTTAAAAACTATTAAAATTACACCAGTTCAAAATGATTATTTAGTAAGTCTTAATTCAACACCCCTAAAAGATGGAATAAATGCTTATGATTTATTAAAACGCCCAGAAATAACATATGATAAAATAAAGAAATTTATAGATAGAGAATATCCAGCTGATGTAATAGAAGAAGTTGAATTAAATATTAAATATAAAGGATATATAGATAAAGCAATAAAAGAATCTGAAAAATTAATAGCTCAAGAAAATAAGAAAATTCCAAATGATATAGATTATTATAAGATTGGTAATTTAGCTAGTGAAGCAAAACAAAAATTAACTGAAGTTCGCCCTACTTCGCTAGGACAAGCATCACGTATTAGTGGAGTAAATCCAGCTGATATTGCAATTTTATCAATTTATTTAAAAAAGGAAAATAAATATGAGTGAAAATGAATTTATAGAATACACTAAATTATTAGGTATAGAATTAACTAATAAACAATTAGAACAATTTAACTTATATTATGAGATTTTAATCGAAAAAAACAAAGTTATGAATTTAACTGGTATAACTGAAAAAAAAGATGTTTATTTAAAACATTTTTATGATAGTTTGTGTATATGTAAGGCTGTTAATTTAAATGAATATTCCTCACTTTGTGATGTTGGAACAGGTGCTGGATTTCCTGGTATGGTATTAAAAATAGCATATCCTAATTTAAATGTAACACTAGTAGATTCACTAAATAAAAGAGTAAACTTTTTAAATGAAGTTATAGAAAAATTAGGATTAATTAAAATAAATGTTATCCACAGTAGAATTGAAGAACATAAAGGTACATATGATATTGTAACAGCTCGTGCAGTTTCTAAATTGAATATATTATTAGAATATTGTATTCCACTAGTTAAAGTAAACGGATACTTTATACCATTAAAAGCAAATATAACATCTGAATTAACTGAGTCAGCTAACGCTTTAAAAGAACTAAAATCAACGGTTGAGGAAAATATAAACTTCTTACTACCCTTTGAGAATAGTTCAAGAACAATATTAAAAATTAAAAAGAATGCTAATAATCATAAGTATCCAAGAAAATATAGTGAAATAAAAAAACACCCACTTTAGAAGGTTCTTTGTCAAATAGTGTTGGTAGACAATAAATTTGATAAATGAAATAATTAGTGAGGGATGATGAAAATCATCCTTTTAAAATGCCTTTAATTAAGAAAATACGGGAAATAAAATGATCATATTTTCTATATCCAAAAGCAATACGCTTAATACATTTAATTAAATTATTGGTACCTTCTATAACGCCATTATTAATATCATATTTAAATGAGTTTTGTATATAATTAATATTCTCTTTGTACAACTTTAAAGCTTGGATCATTTTAGGAGATAAATCCTTATGATGATTGAATACAATAGATTTAAATTTATCAAAATTTCTTTCTTTTAAAGAATTAATTAAACCTTGATAACATTCATATGTAGCTTTTAAAGTTGAATTGGTATTAATTAAATATTGAACAATTTCTTTTTGTGAAATATTTTTATGAAAATGTTTAGAATAATGTTTTTCATCAGATAAATCATTTTCATTTTTAACAATTAACTTCCAATAATCCTTTAACTTATTATAGTTAGGGTTATCCTTTTTACATAAACTAACTCTAGTACAATTTAAAGCATTATAAACTTGTGTTACAATATGAAATCTATCAATAGAAATATCCGCATTTTTAAATAATTTTTTAGCTAAATAAATATAACCAGAATAGAAATCAGTAGAAATATGCTTAACTTTATTTCTTTGTTGTCTAGAGTATCTTCTAAAATATTTTTCTAAATCTTTAGATTTTCTAGAATCATTAATATCAAAAAGATTACCATTATCATTATCAGTAATGATAAATGCCATTTTACCTTTAGTATCACAAGTAGCTTTAAATTCATCCCAATTCATAGAAGTAGGTAATGTAGGATGTCTTAACACGTTATGAGAAGAAATATCATTTAATATACGATCGATTACAGAAACATCCATTCTTTTAGCAATATCCTTTTCAGATTGTTTTTGCATAAGTTCTAATTTTATTTGAAGATTAGTATTATTAGAAATATTTTTATACTTATCAACAAGATTAGTTTCAGCAATAAAAGTATTATGACAATGTTTACAAAAGAAACGTTGTTTATGTAAAATTAATCTAGTTAAGCAATTATTTTGTTTAGGAATTCTAATACTACAGTTCTTTCTAAAACCACACTTAATAATATCATTGGTAGAGTTATTAATAATATTACAATGGGGACATGATTGTGGAATATAGGTTAAAATCCCTTCAACAATTTTATATTTCTTGTCATTTATAACCCTTTCTTTAATTTCTGTAATAATATGTATATTTTCATCTTTAATATTTAATAAATTTAGTATATAATTATTTGTAGACATAAGTTTGTTCCTTTCAATTTTTTTTGGTTAATTACATTGTATCAAACTTATGTCTTTTATTAAATAAAAAAGTATTAGTGAAATATATTCACCAACACTATTTATAATACAACCCTTTAGAATAGCAAAGGCTATTCTTTTTTTTGGGAAATATTTCCCAAAAGTACTTGATTTATTTCCCAAAATGTAGTATCATTTACTCATAAAAGAATAAAGAAGGGAGTTTTTTGTGTGCAAAATGAAAGAAAAGTAGTTGAATTACCTATAAATGATGTACTTCCAAATAGATTTCAACCAAGAATTAAATTTGACGAAGACTCAATAAATGAATTAGCACTTTCAATAAAAAAATATGGTGTAATTCAACCAATTGTAGTAAGAAAAATAGGTAATAAATATGAAATTATAGCTGGTGAAAGAAGATATAAAGCAAGTGTAATTGCAGGAAAAAATACAATACCAGCTATAGTTAGTGATTTAACAGATAAAGATTCAGTAGAAATAGCCTTAATAGAAAATGTTCAAAGAGAAGATTTGACTCCAATAGAAAAGGCTATATCATATAAAAAAATTTTAGATATGGGCTATATAAATCAAGAAGAATTAGCTATAAAAGTCGGTAAATCTCAATCCGCTATTGCTAATACTTTAAGACTCTTAAATTTATGTGAAGAGGCCCAAGAAGCATTATTAGAAAATAAAATTTCTGAACGTCATGCTAGATCTTTATTGAAAATCAAAGATGAATCAAAACAAATACTGATGTTAAATAAAATAATAAATGAAAGATTAACTGTTAGAAAAACAGATGAGGAGATTGAAAAAATGTTTAATGAAAATAATAATTCATTCAGTAATTCAACAGAATTTAATGGAATTCCAACTACTTTACAGAATGATGAAATAGTAAGTATACCAGATAATAATTTTGTAAATCCAGTTAATAATAATTTACCAGGATTTATGAATATAGATAAAATAGAAAATGAAGCAAAAGATATTAATACACCTAATACAAAACCAGAAGTTAATATGGATCAATTATTAAATCCAACGGGAACAGTTGCACCAGTAATTCCTGAATCAGAAGAATTGCATAGTAATAAGTTCTTTAATTTCTTTGATGAACCATCAGATACTGAGACAAGTTCTTCATCTACTGAACATACAATTCCAACCTTTGAAGTGCCAACAATACCAAGTATGCCACAAACAATGAATATACCAAGTGTTCCAACCTTAGATATTTCTCCATTTGAAGTACCAACAGTGCCAAATGAACCACAAACAATGGATATGCCAAGTGTACCAACAGCAGATATTCCTTCATTTGATGTTCCAGCAATGTCAAATGAACCACAAACAATGAATATACCAAGTGTTCCAACATTTAATGTTTCATCTGCACCAGTTATACCAACAATTCCTGAATCAGAAGAATTACACAATAATAATATTTTTAATTTCTATGATGAATCAGACGATACTGAAACGAGTTCTTCATCTACTGAACATACAATTCCAACATTTGATGTTCCAGCAATGTCAAACGAACCACAAACAATGAATATGCCAAGTGTTCCAACCTTAGATATTTCTTCATTTGATGTTCCAGCAATGCCAAGTGAACCACAAACGATGGATATACCAAGCATTCCAACAGAAGATATTCCTTCATTTGATGTTCCAGCAATGCCAAATGAACCACAAACAATGGATATGCCAAGCATTCCAACAGAAGATATTCCTTCATTTAATGTTCCAGCAATGCCAAGTGAACCACAAACAATGGATATACCAAGCGTTCCAACAGTAGATATTCCTTCAATTGATGTTCCAGCAATGCCAAATGAACCACAAACAATGGATATACCAAGTGTACCAACAGTAGATATTCCAACGTTTGATGTTCCAGCAATGCCAAATGAACCACAAACAATGGATATACCAAACACTTCAATGTCTATGAATGAACCAATTATTCCATCTATAGAAGTTGGTCCAATACCAAATCCTTACATAAATATGGATAATAATAAGACTGTTGAATTACCACAAACACAATCTACTTCAACTAATGTTAATATAAAATATGCTTTAGAAGAAGTAAGAAATTTGGAAAGAAAATTAGAAAATATGGGATATATATTAGAAGTAGATGAATTGGATTTACCTGATACATATCAAATATTATTTAAAATTCAAAAAAAGAGTCAGAATTAACTTGACTCTTTTTTTTCATATAAATTTTCTTTTATTTTAAATTTCTATTTGTTATAATCATATATGGAAGTGATTTTGTGATTAAGATAAAATTAAACAAACCATTTGATTTAGAAAATACGTTAACTTGTGGACAAATATTTAGATTTTATAAACAAGATAATTTTTCATATGATGTAATATTAGATGATAGAGTTGTTAATCTTTCTGTTGATAATAATGTATTGTTTGTAGAATCAAATGAAGAAGAAGATTTAGAAAACAAAATTAAAAAATATTTAGATTTAGAAAACGATTACTCAATAATTGATAATTATTTGGTTAGTAAAGATAAAAATATCAAGAATGCGGTGGAATTTTCAAAAGGATTAAATATGATAAATCAATCTCATTTTGAAACTTTTATGGAATATATTATATCTGCTAATAATTCTGTTACTAATATAGCTAATGCTGTTAATAATATATCAAAAAAATATGGTAAAAAAGTAATTTTTAATAAAAAAGAATATTATTTATTTCCAAGTTATACTGACTTAAAAGATGTAACTATAGAAGAATATAGAACATGCAAAGTTGGTTTTAGAGATAAATATTTATATGAATTTGTAAAAAAATTAAATGAAAATATAATATCACTAGATTATATTGATTCTTTAAATACTGTTGATGCACTTAATTATTTGATGCAAAATAAGGGTATTGGTCCTAAAGTAGCTTCTTGTATATTATTATTTTCATATAAGAGATATGATGTATTTCCAATAGATACTTGGGTAAAGAAAATAATGAAAGAAAGATATAACATAGAAGGTGAAGAAAATATACGAAAATTTTCAAAAGAAATATATGGAAAATACTGTGGAATAGCAATACAATACTTATTTAACGAAAGTAGAAATAAAAAATAGTAGAGTATGATATAATTAAAATGGTGATAATATGTATGATGTTATAATAGTAGGTGCAGGACCAGCTGGTTTATTTACTGCTTATGAATTAATAGAAAATAATAAGGACTTAAAGATTTTATTATTAGATAAAGGAAAATATGCAGAAAATAGAATTTGTCCGATGAAAAAAACTGGTAAATGTGTTAATTGTAATCCTTGTGGTATCTTATCTGGGTATGGTGGTGCAGGGACATTTTCTGATGGTAAATTAAATTTTATTCCAAAATTAGGAAAATCGGATTTATTTAAATATATGAGTATCAGTGATGCAAATAAGTTAATAGAAGATACAGAAACAATTTTTAATAAATTTGGTATGGATTCTAAAACCTATCCTACAAATATAAAAGAAGCAGAAATGTTAAAAGAAAAGATAGCAAAAGTAGGTGCTAATTTACTTATAATTAAGCAAAAACATTTAGGTAGTGATAAATTACCAACTTATATAGAAAAATTTGAAGAGTATTTAAAAAATAAAGGTGTAGAAATAAAAGAAAATACTGATGTAGTAGATATTAATGAAATGAATAAAGAATACACTGTTGAATATAAACTTAAAGGTAAAATAATAGATGTAAAAGCTAAATATATTGTAGTTGCTCCTGGTAGAACAGGTGCTAAATGGGTTCAACAATTAGCTGATAAATATAAAATTCCGTATACATCACAAAGTATAGAGATTGGTGTTAGAGTAGAAGTAAGAAAGGAAATATTAGAATCTATTACTAATGTTATATATGATCCTACAATATTTATAAAAACTGACACTTATAATGATGAAATTAGAACTTTTTGTACTAACCCAGGTGGGTTTGTAGCTAAGGAAAATTATAATGGATATATATGTGTTAATGGGCATGCACTTAAAGACATTAAATCTAATAATTCTAATTTTGCCTTTATATCAAAAGTACATTTGACAGAACCAGTTACTAATACAAGAGAGTATGGAGAATGTATAGCTAAAATTGCTAATACTTTAGGTGATGGCAAACCTATTATACAAACTTTAAGAGATTTAAGAATGGGTAGAAGAAGTAACATGGATAGAATAAAAAAAGGTTTTATTGAACCAACTCTTAAAGATGTAGTAGCAGGTGATTTAGCTCTAGTTCTTCCACATCGTATAATAAAAAATATTTTAGAAGGTTTAGAAACTTTAGATAAAATAATACCTGGTGTAAATAATGGTGAAACTTTACTTTATGGTCCTGAAATAAAATTTTTCAGTAATGAGATAGATACAGATAATAATATGAAATTAATTAATCATAATATCTATTTTATAGGAGATGGTGCAGGTAAGGCAGGTAATATAGTTACAGCTGCGGCAACAGGATTAATTTCTGCAAGAGATATATTAAAAAATTATAAAATTTAATAATAACTGTAGTAAATAGAAAGATGTAATAAGCATGGTAAAGATGATAGTGTTAGACTTAGATGGAACTTTATTAAATAGTGAAAAAACTGATAATAACTATCAGCTTTTTTTATGCAAATTATTTTTAAATATTATATCTTTTTATTAAAATATTAATATCTGAAAATGTGATACTATTAGAAGTATCATTTTCTATTTCGGTTTTTATTTGTAATTGTTTTGAATTTATAACTTCTAATAAATTAACCTCTGAAAAATTCATTTCTGGTGTATTACCTTTTTTTAATTCAAAAACTAAATCTGTTACTTTTTGATTATTTGTTGCATCATATAAATAAAAAGATGCACCAGTATTTGAAGTAACACCAGAAATTCTACCACATAAAGTTACTTCATAAATCCCAGATTTCTCAATGCTTATAGTTGTATTATCCTTAACATTAAAATATTGATTAACTCCAGGTATTACTCTATTTGAACCCAACAATGCTACACCAGAAACAGTTGTTTCTGGAATACTAACGAAAAGTAATGCATTATATAAACCAGTTTCAGTACTTCCAGGATCGCCTTTATCTCCTTTAGGCCCAGTAGGTCCAACGTCGCCTTTAGGCCCGGTAGGTCCAACATCACCTTTAGGTCCTTCTAACCCTGCCGGTCCAACCAAACCAGGAATTCCTCTTTCTCCTCTAGGTCCAGTAGGCCCAATATCACCTTTGTTTCCCTGTGGTCCAATGTCTCCTTTAATACCTTGTGGTCCAGTAGAACCATCTTTACCTGGTATTCCTTTTGGAATTGTAAAGTTTAAAATTACATCTTTATTTGTTCCAACATTTGTTACAATAGCATTAGTACCAGATTCACCTGTAAGTGTATTTCCTATTGTTATGGTAGCAGCTCCTTCACCTTTAGGTCCAGTAGGACCTTGAATATATATATATTTAATATTTTTATTAAATTCTTCTATCTTTTTTCTAATTTTCTCATAGCTATCATTACAATTATTATTCTGCATAATATTCACCTCTCTTTAAATATTATGTAAGTTTGTATAATTAAATTATAAAAAGCAGTATGTATAAATTAATTTTTAACAATTTGTGTATTAACAAACTTTCTAAAAAGTATTGAATAAAACTATATATTAAGTTATAATAAGCAAACAGGTGATAGGAATGCAGAAGTATATTAAAAAAATTTTTAGTTTATCATTAGTATTAATAGGTATATTAAGTTTTATATTTTCTAATAATACTATGAATTTTCAATCTGTTAAAAGATCAGAATATTACGCATTTTCAACTATAAATAATGATGTTATATATATGTCTGATTTAGATTATATTACAGATAATAATTGGTCTTATAATGGTTGGCGTGGACATAATATCCAAAAGGATAAAAATCCAGAAGGAGGAACTATTAGTTTACTTGTTAATGGCTCTAAAAAGATATTTATCAAAGGAATGAGTGTTCATGCTGATGGGCAAGTAACATATGATATTAGTGATATTTCTAATACATATTCTAAATTTATAGCAAGAGTTGGAGTGGATTCATCAAGAAATACTAACGGTAGTGTTAAATTTAAATTTTTAGTTTCGAATGATGGAGAAAAATGGAACGAACTTTTAGTAACTGATATATTAAAAGGTGATAGTGAATCAGTAGAAGTAAATTTAGATATTAAAGATTATAAATATTTTAGAATATTTGTAGATAAATCAATTGGAGCTAATACTGCAGACCACGGTGTTATTGCAATAGCAAAATTTGTAAAAAATGATTACATTTATGATGATACTAAATATGAAAAGTTAAAAGAATTATCTTATTATGATGATATATTAAGTAAAAATGATGTTAATTATAATTTAGAAAATAATTATGAATTAGTTTTAAAAAGAGAAATAGTTAGAAAACTTGGGTATGATGAAATACAAGGTTTAATTAATTACTCGAAAGTATACAAAGAATTATTTGATTGGATATTAAGCAATACTGAAAGAATGGAAGAAATTATTGAAGTTGGAGAAGTTAATAGTTTACCATTTATTAAAATTTTATCTGATTTGTATCAAAATAATAAGGCAATTTTTGATGGCTCTGATGGTGTTACTTATCAAAAAATGATGATTGGTCTATCTGCTGCATATTCAACTGATAAAGTAGCTTCTGCTCTAAATTTTAGTCATAAAGATGCAGATTATGATTACTTAGAAAGATTTAATATTTACAAGCAATTATATGATGGCGAAAATATGACAATTTATAAAAAATATTTTAAAAATTATCACGTAGAATTAATGCGTTTAATAATGAGTGATGGTGCTAGAAATGATGAAATTAAATGGTTAAATTATTATACTAGAAGTAAAAATAATAACGAAAGTGTTTATGCTTACGTTAACCATACTGGTACAGGTGTAGGCTATAATGATGATGAATTTTACAATTTAGAATATAAAGATATACAAGAAGAAAGATTTAATTTAGAGGCTTATGGCGTTCCTTTTGGAGATAATATCCAAAGATATTGGATGGTTATTAAAAAAGGTGGCATATGTTGGAATCAATCAAGAGTATTTCAGTCACTATTTAATAGCATAGGTAGTCCTACAATCGGTGCTTATCAACCAGGCCATGAAGCTTCATTTTATTATATAGCTAATTCAGATGGTACAGGTAAATGGAATATTGCCAATAATATATTTGGATGGGGTAAAACAGGAACAACATGGTATGGCGGTAACAGATATAGAACTATATTTGATTGGGCTAATAAATCATTTACTCATCAAATGATAAATAGTAATAGTACAGGTAATAGTGGAGGATATGTATATTTAGCTCAAGATAATTTAAATAATTATAGTAAGTATAAAAAATCTTTATACATTAATTTATTAGCTAATTCTTATGATAATGATAAAAAAGTAGATATTTATAAATATGCTATTTCAATTATGAATATTAATTTAGATAGTTATGATTATTTAATTAAAACATATAAAGAAATGGATAATATCACTATAGATGATTGGTATGATTTAGCTTTAAAAATTATAGATAATTACACTTACTATCCAATGGCTATGGATGACATGTTAGCTGTAATTAAACCTTATTTAGAAAATGAAAAACGAATAGATATTGATAATAAAGAATATCAAGCTTTAAAATTAGCTTCTAAAGCTACAAGTAGTGATATTTCAAATGATGCGGCAGCAAGGGAGATTGCTAATGTATTACTTAACTCGCAATCAGGTGTAATCGCTACATTTTCATTTGATGGAGATAATAAAAATAGAATAGTATTTAATGATATATATAAAGATTATGATTTAACATGGCATTATAGTTTAGATGGTGGTGTTACTAAATCCGATTCAATATATCTTAAAAATTATGAATTAACTAAAGAAGAAGTAAGTAAAATTAATGAAATTGATGATATTTTAATATATATTGATGGGTTAGATGTTGATACTCCAAGTTATGTAATAGATATTATTAAAAGTGATGCACCAGAAAATTACCTATATAACAATGATTTAGAAAATAAAGTTATTGGAGTAACAGATAAAATGGAATGGCGTTTAAAAAATACTTTAGAGTGGACATCATATGAATTAGAATCGCCTGATCTAACAGGTAATAAAACTATTGAAGTACGCATTAAAGCTACTAAAAATGCTTTAGCAAGTGATTATGTATCTTTTGATTTTACAGAAGATATAATAGATATGAAGAAAAAATATATTCCAATATCTTATTTAAATATTTATGATGTTTCAACTGAAGCCACATCAAATCAAGGCAACGCTATATTTGCAATTGATGGAAATTATAATACTAGATGGCATTCTGCTTGGAATGGTACAGATACAGAAAGATTTATAACAATAAAATTAAATAAAGAAGTACATTTATCACAAATTGAATACATTCCAGCCGGTGGTGGTAATGGAAGAATTATAGATGGATTAATAGAAGGAAGTATTGATGGAGTTAATTGGTTTACTCTAGCTCAGGTTAATGATTTAAAATACACTGGTAACCAAAATGCTTATGATTTTGGTCTATCTAATACAAAGGTAATTGAAACAGATTCAACTAATGAGGTTTTATATGTAAGAATTAAAGCAACTAAGGCATCAAATGGTAATTGGTTTGCAGCAAGAATGTTTAATTTCTATCAAGATTCAACTAAGAGTAAAAATCCAAGTGCGGGAATTAGTTATAGCACTACTAATTCTACTAATGGTGATGTCGTAGCAACTTTAGTAGATTATGATGAAGATAACATAAAAATACTTGGTGACGGATTAAATACACATACATTTACTGAAAATGGCGAATATGAATTTATTATTATGGATATTTTTACAAACAACAAAACTTCTATTATTGCAAGTGTTAACTGGATAGATAAATCTTCTCCAGTAGGTAATGTAACTTATAATATAACTGATAAAACTAATCAATCAGTTATAGCAACACTTAATGTTAATGAAGAAGTAACAGTATTAAATAATGTTAAATTTAAAGTTAATAGTGATGGCAAAATTGTTAATAGCATAGGCGAAATAATGGAAGGCTATACTATAGATGATACTCAAAATGTATATGATCAAAATGGTAATTACGTTACTAACATAGATCCATTTAAATATGAATTTATTGATAATGGTGAATTTACATTTGAATTTATTGATAAAGCTGGAAATAAAGGTTTTGCAACTGCCAAAGTAGATTGGATAGATAAATCATCACCTATAGCAAATTTAGAATACAGTAATACCAATAAGACAAATGAAGCTGTAACAGTTAAAATTAGTTTTAATAAACCAAATGTTACTATACTAAATAATGAAGGGAAAAATTATTATACATTTACTGAAAATGGTGAATTTACATTTAAATATGTAGATGAAGCTGGTAATTTAGGAAGTATACTTGCAAGTGTTAACTGGATAGATAGTATTAAAATCGATGATAAAAATAATGATACTAACATACCTAAAAATGATAAGGTAAATAATGATAAAGAAAATAATAACACTGAAATTCCTAAAAAAGATGAAGAAATTAATAATAATTTTAAAGATACTACCATAGTAGATGATAGTAAAGAAACTAAAAATAAAAATTATATAAATGTTGTTATTTTAGTAGTAACGCTAGCATCATTAAGTATTATATTTTTAATATTTATGAAAAAAAGAAAAAGTAAATAAGTTTTATTAAAGGAGAATATAACTATTATATTTTCCTTTTTTATAAATTATTATCGTTTTCAACTTTTTCATATATATGTAGATAAAATATATTTTTAAGTAATTGATTATAATATATATATGGTATAATTAATGTAGGAGGAATGTTATGGAAATATGGAGAGAAAATGAAATAATAAGATCTGCTTTAGATAGTGATTTAAAAAAATTATATAAATGTTTAAGCGAAGGCTATGATATTAATATACAAACTGAAAAAGGCATAAATTTACTTATGCTAACGATACTTTTTGGAATGGGTAGCTATACAAGAGACAAATATATTAAAGCGTTAATTGATAATGGGATTAATCTAAATCATACAAATGAATTTAAACAAACGGCATTACATGTAGCAAGCTATATCAATGACATTGAAGTTGTAAAGTTATTGATTGAATCAGGAATTGATATAAATGCAGTTGATGAAAAAGGATTAAATGCACTAATGTATGCATGCAAAGATATAGCTTTATTTATATCAAAATCTTATGAAAAATGGGATATTCCTAGAGAAATAAAAGAATATGATAGAACACTCTGGAATGAAAGATATCTTGATAAAGAAACTGAAAAAATTCAAAATGAATACCAATTGAAAGTAATTAGATACTTAGTAGAACATAATATTAACTTGGAACAAATAAATAATGAAGGAAAAACGGCTTTGGATTTAGCAATTGAGAATGACTATGTTTCTTCAAAAGAAATGGTCAAAATACTTAAGGAAGCGGGAGCAGTATGTCATAATTTAAAAAAAATGGATGCTAATTATTTAGAAACCTTATTTGATGGTGGAATAATAGCTTTTATTGCAACTTTGAGTGCTCAACATACATATAATAAAAAAATTAAATGTTTACGTAAAAAATATAATAGAGGTATTGAAAAATTATAAAAAAATTAGAGTAAGTAAAATATCTGACAAGAATAAATGACTAATCAAATTTATAAAATATAAAATATTAATGAAAAAAGATGTTGAATTTTATGATAATATGAAATAGGTGATTATAATGAAAAAATATTTTTTAAATTTATTTATATATATATTGTTTAATATTGTAATTTTATCTGTTTCCTATAGTCAAACTTATAATATCTCAATTTGGTTTACATTAATATATTACTTATTGATATTTCTATTAGTTTACTTTTTTGGATGTTTAAAAAACAATAGTGAGATTTACAAAAGAAATATTATTATGTACCTTTTTCTGTATATTTCATTTTTGTTGAGTTTTACATTGTTATTAGGAAGAACGGGCATGGGATTAATCAACAAAGAATATTTTGATTATTATGTTAAGACCATAAATCTTATTCCGTTTAAAACAATAATTGAATATCTATCATCAATTAATAACTTTAAATTATTTAGCTATAATATTATTGGTAATATAATAGCATTAATTCCTTTATCAGTAATTTTAATATTGATTAATGAAAAAAATACAAATTTAAAAAATCAATTTTTGATATTGAGTTTAGTTACTTTTATAATTGAATTTTTACAACTAATTTTATGCGCTGGAAGATTTGATATAGATGATTATATTTTGAATGTTGGTGGAGCATTATTGTTTGTTACTATTCTTAATAAATTCAATCTTGTTTCCAATATTAGTTATTTATTTAATACCGATTTTAGAATTAACTATAAAATAAAACGAGTGATATATATTTTGATACTTTCTATTACTACATTAATTTCTGTAATTTTAATATGTGAATTAATAGATAACAATAAACTTAAAACTAATCCAATTGAAGAAAAACTATTTTTTCTTAACGATGAAAAATGTAGTCAATTAGAAACAGTCGTGCTAAATAATTTAGTTTTAAGTTTTGATTGTATAAATGTTTATTATGAAGATGATAAAGGTGTACAAATGATTTTAGAAGAAGCATTTGAAAATCAAGTATTAACTACTGATAGTTTAAAAAAATATTGTTAAAAGAAAATTTTATGTTTGATAATGAGCATAATTTATATTTTGATGAGGATGATAATATATATGTATACATATGTGATAATAGTATATCTTTTTTACAAAAATATAAAACTGAAAAGTCTTGTTTCAATTAAAATTATATAGAAAAGGGGAGTTAAGTTGACTTCCTTGTTTTATTATAAAATAAGTGTTAAAATAGGTTACTAGAAAGCATTTAGTTTCATTCAATATTATTTAAAATTAGGAGTAGATGCAGAAATTTCTAAAGAATTTTAAACTAATATAGGTGAGGAACTAAAGAAAATGGCAAAAGAAGGGACTTTAGATTCTATTTTAAAAGCATATTTGTTTGCAACTGATAGGTATATAAGAATGAAAAATATAGATCAAGAAGATTTAAAAAATAAAATAATGTTATTTGATCGATATGTTCCGTCTGCTCTTGCTTATCGTATGGCGGAAGGTGTTGATAAAAATTGGGTAACTAATATAAATTCAGTTTTTCCAAAAGCTGATATAGGATTTTTTATTGATATCACGCCAAATGAATCTGTTAACAGAAATACAGATGCCAAATTTAATATAAAAGCAACACCTGGGCATTTAGGAAAAGTTAGAAGTGCATATTTGTATATTTTTGATGAAAATAATCTTATTTATATTAATGGAATGCAACCGATTGAAAATATATTTGGTGAAGTTATTGAAAAAATAGAGGAGTTTAGAAAAAAGAATGAGAGAAAATTTTAATAATCTATTAGAAAGTTTAAAAAAGTGTGAAATTTGTAAAGAAAAATTTGGATTTCAGCCTCATCCTATATTTTTAGGTAATGTTAATTCTAAAATAGTTCAAATTAGTCAGGCACCATCTGCCACTGTCCATGAAACATTAAAACCGTTTACAGATCAAAGTGGAAAAAAATTAAAATACGAGTGGTATAAGATTGATGATGAAACATTTTACAATCCAGATAATTTTTATATTGCAGCGCTCGCACATTGTTATCCTGGAAAAGATAAAAATGGTAACGATAGAATGCCGCCAAAGGTTTGTTATGAAACTTGGATAAAAAAAGAACTAGAATATATAAATAATAAACTTTATATAATAATTGGTGCAAAATCAGCAAAAGTCTTTTTTCAAAATGAAAATTTTAATGAATTGATTTTCAAAAATAATTCTATTAATGGAAAATTAGCAATTGTATTACCACATCCATCACCACTTAATATAAAGTGGTTTAAAGATCATCCTGAATTTATGAAAAAAAGAATATTTGAAATAAGAAAAATAATAAATGGAGTATTGGAGAAAGAAAAAAGATGATGTATTTTTAGTAGATTCAGGTGGTGGAAATGGTATTTTAAAACAATTAAAACAAGCAAATATAAATTTAGAAAATATTAAGGCAATTTTTATTTCGCATAATCATTTGGATCATATTTTAGGCGTAATATGGATTGTTAGAATTTTAGCAAGAAAATATTTTAAAAACGAAATAGAATTACCTATGTACATATATGGAAATAGTATTGTTATAAATACCATTGAAAAACTAATTGAATTGTTTATACCTAATGATTTTAAATCTATTATAAATAATAAAATTATTTTAGAAATTATAAAAGATGATGAAAAAATTATTTTAGGAAAAAAAGTTAAATTTTTTGATTTATATGCAACTAAAACGTTACAACATGGTTTTATATTTGAATATGAAAAAAACAAGAATTTTTGTTTTATAGGTGATGAGGTATTATCCCCAACAAATAATAAAAGTATTACAAATTGTGAGTATTTATATGCAGATGCTTATATGTGTAGTGCTGAAGCAGAAGTGTATAATCCAATAAAAAAACATCATCATAGTACAGTAAAATATATTTCGCAAATTGCGGAAAAAGAAAATGTAAAAATTTAATTTTATCTCACACTATTGATAATAATTTAATAAATATAAAAAAATTTTTATAAAAGATGCTAAATTATATTATAATGGTAATATAATAATACCAGATGATTTGGAGACTATTATATTATAAATTTAGAAAGTTGAGGGTTAAGATGGAGATATTAGATTTATATGATAACAAAAAAAGTAAATTAGAAAAAACATTAATTAGAGAAAATGGGGAACCATTAGATGGAGAATTTAAGCTATCTATTCATTTATGGATAATGAATGATGAGGGAAAATTTTTAATACAAAAAAGAAGTGCTAATAGAAAAGCAAATCCTAATAAATGGGCTTTTACTGGTGGAGCTGTAGATTCAGGTGAGGAATCATATCAAGGAGCTATTAGAGAAGCAAAAGAGGAAATGGGAATTTCTTTAATTCCAGAAGATGTGGAATTTTTACTTGGTTTTAAAAGAGAACACGATTTTGTTGATGTATTTTTAGCTAAAGATAATACAGATATAAATAATGTTAAAATGCAAGAGGAAGAAGTTTCAGAATCTAAATGGGTTACTCCAGCAGAATTGGATCAAATAATTAATAATGGAGAATTTGTACCAGCTATCAATCTATATTATGATTTATTCAAAAAATTATTAGAAAAATGCAAAGGGATTAAGTTTTAATGTTAATCCTTTTTTAAAATGTCACCACATCATTATTAGAAATGTCACCAACAATGATTTATAATGTCTATTTGGAAAGGAGACATTTTTATTATGCATAATAAAGAGCATGCATTAAAACTTGTTCAAGAAAAAATTAATGGTTTAAATAATTACTCTTATTCTCAAATTAGTTCTCTTACTGGGTTTATTAAAAGACATTTAATTAGATTATCACATGAAATAAATAAAAAGGATATTGATTCTATGTTAGTTCATGGTTTAACTAATAAACCTTCTAATAATTCACCGTCCACCAAAGAAATTGAATTTATTAAGAACTTTAAGAATAAATATCCAGTTATTAGTATAACACAATTTCAAGACATTTATCATGAAGATGTTATTTGGAATCTTAAAATGAAAGATATTGTTAAACAAAATAATCTTAAAGTTAGAAGTTATTCTTTCTATGAATCTTTGTATGAAAAGTTTCATTGGATTAAACCTATCAAACATAAATGTTTTAGTAAGGAATATGATAGTCATCCTTTAAGAGAACCTTCTCCACAAACCGGTATCTTAATTATGATTGATGGTACTCCTCATGATTGGTTTCAAAAGGGTAGAAAATCATCTTTACATTTAGCCATTGATGACGTTACCGGTGAAGCATTATGTGGTTGGTTTATGCCTACTGAATGTTTATATGGTTATGTTCATATGTTAGAAATATTAGTTACTAAATATGGTATTCCAGAAAACTTTTATTCTGATAAACATACAATACTTATTAATCCTAAAGATGGTGAGTTGACTAATTTTGGTCATATGTGTAAAGACCTAGGTATTAATATTATTGCTGCCAACACTCTTCAAGCTAAAGGTAAAGTAGAAAAATGGAATAACACTATTCAAAACAGGTTAATCAATGACATTAAAAGATATGATATTAAATCAATTGATGAATTAAATATATTTTTTAATGATTATTATTGTAATTATCTAAATCAAAAATATGCATATGAGCCTAAAGAAAAAGAAACAGCATTTGTGCCATTAGATAATATTGATTTATCTAATATTCTTTTTATTAGAGATACAAGAAAAATCCTTAATGGTAATATGATTTCTTGGAATAATAATTATTACCAAATATTAGATAAAGATAATTCTATAAAACAAATATATAAATGTAGTGAGATACAAGTATTTGAAAATATATTAACTAAAGTAGTTAGAGTTAAGTATTACAATATATTTTATGATACAAAGTAAATTGAAGGTCATAGACAAGATCCAGAAAAAAGAAAACAAATGAGAATAGATAATCAAAAACAGCTTGAACAAATTTTAAGAGAAAGAGATGAAAGATTAAAAGCAAGGGCGAACAAAGTGAGTTCATAATACCCTTGCTTTTTAGATTTCATCGATTATAATTTTGCTCCAAACAAAGTTCACCTTTGTTTGTTATCTATATTATAAATCGGTATCATTTTAACCTTTCTACTGCTGGTTGGTTAGACCTTAAACAGGCAAGATTTCCACTTGCTAGATTATTAACCCTTATCTCGGCGCACAATTACTATTTATAAAGCTAGTAATAATTATAACTTCAAATGCATACTTGCAATTTTATATATTCTAATCCTTAAACCATCTTACTAATAGTGGCTTAATTAATTCGTAAATTAATATTGCCATAAAGTTTATTAAAAATACTACTAATATTAAACTAATATCTATTGATGTTATACTTATTAATTTTCCAATTGGTGTAATGAATACTATAAGTTCAATTAAAAGTATCAATAATAATCCATAATTCATTACTTTATTAGAAAATAGTCCTTGTTTAACAATAGATTGTTTTAAATTTCTACAAGATATAGAATAAACTATCTCTTGAACTACCATTGAAAGAAGTGCTAACGACATGGCTGTTTCTCGTCCATACACTTTTAAACTAATAAAGTAAGTAAGAACTACAAATATAGTTTCAATTATAGCTGAAGATGCAATGCAAGATTTTATAAATGGTGTAAATAATGGTTTATTTATTCCTCTCGGTTTTTTATTCATTATGCCATCTTCACTTTTTTCAAAAGATAGGCATATACTAGGAATAGAATCAGTTACCAAATCAATAAATAAAATATAAATTGGTAATAAGATTGTCGTTTTAGACAGTAGTCCTATTATAATAGTAAATATTTCAGCAAAATTACTTGATAATGAAAATACTATATTATTTCTAATATTATTATATATTCTTCTTCCTTCTTCAACAGCAACAACTATTGTTGAAAAAGAATCATCCATTAATACTATATCAGAAGCTGACTTTGTAACATCAGTACCAGTAATACCCATTCCAACACCTACATGAGCATCTTTAATAGCTGGAGCATCATTTACTCCATCTCCAGTCATTGCTACTATTTTTCCATTATTTTGAAGCGCAAAAACAATTCTTTGTTTATGAGATGGATTAACTCTTGCATACACAGAATATTGTTTAACAATTTTTTTTAGTTCTATATCATTATATTTATCAAGTTCACTTCCAAGTATTGCTTCATCATCATTACTTATAATTCCAACATCTTTGGCAATAGCGGCTGCTGTATCTATAGAGTCTCCTGTAATCATTATAGGTCTAATACCAGCATTTTTACATAAAAAGACACTTTTCTTAACGCTTTCTCTAGGTGGATCTATCATTCCAAGAAGACCTGCAAAAGATAAATTATTTTCCTCTTTTTCTAATTCTTTAATATCTTTTGGTATATAATCTAACTTTTTATAAGCAAATCCTAAAGTCCTTAAAGCATTTTTAGAAAAATTCTTAACTTTATCTAAAGCTTCTTGTTTTTCAGTCTTAGATAGATTTACTTTTTCAATTAAAGAGTCCATACTACCTTTGCATAATATATATACATCATTATCAATTTTATTTAGAGTAGTAAACATCTTTCTATCACTATCAAAAGGTATATCTAATATTCTCTCACATTTTTTTCTCAATTTAAGAGAATCAATTTTTTTATTATATAGATAATCATATAAACAAGTTTCTGTAGGATCACCTATATATTTATCTTCATAAATAAGGCCATCATTGCAAAGAGCACATATATAATTAAGCATGTTTTCATCTATTACATATTCTTCTTTAACAGTCATTTTATTTTGCGTTATGGTACCTGTCTTATCAGAACAAATAATATCTATTGCCCCTAGCGTTTCTACAGCTTGCATTTGTTTTACTACTGTTTTCTTTTTTGCTAAATTAGAAATTCCTACAGATAATGTTATTGTAATTACAGTTGGTAATCCTTCAGGAATAGCAGCTACTGCTAGTGATGAACATAGCATTATAGTTTCTAATATTGTATATTTATTAATTAATGCCAAAATAAATATAAAAATTAAAATTATAAATACTATAAATGTTATTTTTTTAGAAAGCTCTTTTATCTTTAATTGTAATGGTGTTTCTATTCTATCAATTTCATTTAACGATAATGCAATTTTACCTATCTCAGTATTTTTCCCTGTACTTACAACTATACCAGTACATTTTCCATTAGTAATGTTTGTTCCTAAAAATAACATATTTTTTTGTTCTTGAAGAATTATGTTTTCTTTTAAAACATCTGCACTTTTTTGAACTGGAACACTTTCTCCAGTTAGTGCTGATTCATCTAATTTTAAACTTTCACATGAAAGTATTCTAATATCAGCAGGAACAGTTTCTCCAGATTCTAAATATATTATATCTCCAGGAACTAATTCCTTGGTATTTATTACTATTATTTTATCATCTCTTTTAACTTTACAAGTACTACTTTCATATTTTTTTAAATCTCTTAATATTAAATCAGCTTTTTCTTCTTGTATAAATCCAACAACAGCATTTATAAAAACTACAAAAAGAATTACTATGGTATCAGTATATTCGTGAGAATAAAAATATCCATAAAAATATAAAAGCAATGCAACTACTAACAATATAATAATCATAGTATCATTAAATTGTTTTAAAAATCTTAGAATCCAAGGTGTTTTCTTTTTATTTAGAATAATATTTTGTCCATAATCATTTAATCTTTTCTCCGTTTCTTTACTATCTAATCCATCAATATTGCTATTTAAAGTTTTAAATATTTCTTCTTCGTTTTTAGAATACAATTTTATCTCTCCTTTTTACCTATATTTATAAATCTCAAATGTTTGTTATATGCAATAAATATTCACCCCCTAAGCAAATAAAGAAAACAATACAAGTGTATAATCTTTGTTTTGCATCTTCAATTTCATTTTTTAATTCGAATAATTTTTTTCTTCACCTGGTAAATATTCAATTTCATAGCCTGATTCTATTTCTATTACATCTTTATATTTCTCTTTTAATATTTTAATACTATTTAGATAATCAAGTCTTTCATCATACTTCATTCTCATTTTTTCTCTTGTATCAATTACTTTCTTTTCAGGACAATGATCCGTAAAAGCTATTTTAGTAAAACCTTTTTCTATAAATGTTTTAACAAATTCTTCATCATTAATAACCTCTGCATGCCCACATCTATATGTATGTGTATGATAATTAAATTTTTGCATAACATGATACCTCCTAGCATAATTCTAATAAATTATAACACATTATTATATTTAAATCTATTATTTTAATAAAAACAGTTCATATTGAACTGTTTATAATTTTACTATATTTAAGTATGCGTTTACACCTGTTGCTGGAGACATAGTAGTAGTTTCTGTTGAGTCAAGACCCAAACTAATTTTATCATTTTCATTCAAAGAAGCAATTATACTACCATTTATACTATTATCTACATTTGTTTCAAATTCTTTTGATATACTAGAATTACTAATTGGATTAGTGTTTTGTACAACTTCTAAAACTACAGTTGCATTAGTTTCTGTTGAGCCTTGAAAATAATAATCTATTTTATAAACACCTGCTTCATTAATAACTAGCATATTTGTAGTTGCACTATCAATATTTAAAGTTGGACCTGTACTATTTAAAGGAATAGTTGCTAATACATTTTCAGTTAACTGTATATCATTACCAACCGCATCATATTTAGTTGCATATACAGAAACAACCGTTCCGCTTGGCCCAGTAGGGCCTGTTTTACCTTGTGGCCCAACATCTCCTTTTTCTCCTTTTGGAATTGAAAAAGATAAAACTACATTTTTGTTAGTACCAGTATTAGTTACATTAGCATTAGTACCAGCCTCAGTTGTTACAGTATTGCCAACACTTATAGTAGCAGGACCAGCTGGTCCTGTTGGACCTGTTGGACCAATAAAGTTTAATTTTCTTTTGCATTTTTTTCCTTCTTCTAAAATACATTGAATTTTAGAAGGGTACTCATTATTCATTAAAAACTCCCCTTTCAATATATTTTATGAACAAGAAAAAATCTGATTATTATTAAAGTCTACTACCAATTTATTTTATACTTTTAAAAGGCCATATACTAAAACTTGTAGTACCTTCCATATCATCCTTACTAATAAGTCCTATTATTCTACTATCACTTGATCTAGTTCTATTATCACCTAGTACAAAATAGTACCCATCTGGTATTTTAGTATAACCTAAATTTACTAATTCAAAATCAGCAGTTATATTTGAAAATTCATCATCATATAAAGTATCATTTATATATAATTTTCCGTCTTTATAACTTATATATTCTCCAGGTAAACCAATTATTCTTTTAACTAGTTTAGAATCATTATATTTAAATACTACAATATCATTTCTAGAATATGTTTTATCATATTTCTTTAATAATAATATATCGCCATCATTTAAAGTATTATGCATTGACTCACCAGATACAATAACTGGTGTTACAACATAAGTACGAATTAATACAACAAATATAACTATTAAAATATAAGGAATAACCTCTTTTATAATTTTCATATAATCACCTAACTTATTATACAATAAAAAAATAAAAAAAGCCATAAGCTTTTTTATTTTGATCTACGTTCTTTAATTTTTGGCTGTTTAGTCATTTTTCTAATATAACCAAGTTTAGCTTGTCTAACTTTACCAGCTCTTACTACTTCTATAGTATCTATAACAGGTGAATTCATAGGGAATGTTCTTTCAACTCCAACACCACCAGACACTTTACGAACTACAAAGTTCTTACTAACACCAGCTCCTTGAATAGCCATTACTAGTCCTTCAAATATTTGAATTCTTACTTTTTCATTTCCTTTAGAATCTTTTTCAGTTATTTTAACACCTACTCTAATAGTGTCACCTACTCTAAATTCAGGAATATCAGTACGAATTTGACTAGAAGTAATCTTATCGATTAAATTCATGATGTCACTCTCCTTTATATAAACTATAATCATAAAATATTATTTAGCGGATTACGTCGTTATTAACTATACCACATTTAGAGCCTCTTAGTCAAGCAAATTTTGATAGTATTACTTTTTTTCATTATAATATATATAATACAA
>ERZ859923.406-NODE-406-length-27311-cov-2.913340_pt1 | contig 27311 bp, 43 predicted proteins | sample MGYA00510116_ERZ859923 | MGnify/ENA primary metagenome ERZ859923 (study PRJEB30046, sample SAMN00715168) | human gut metagenome | study: EMG produced TPA metagenomics assembly of the A metagenome-wide association study of gut microbiota in type 2... | reverse complement strand
TTATAACCAAACGGCTAAATTATATGGACTACCTTTTTATAAATCTAGCTTAAAATTAAATCAAGACATTCCATGTGATATTAATTTTTATGATGCTATAATAAATTCTAAATTAGATTATACTTGTAATTATAGTGAAATAGAAGATTTTAATTTAAATTTAGATGAAAATCATAAATTTTTAAAATAATAATTGACATATTATAATTAATATTATATATTATTTCACTATGAGGTGAAATTATGTATTTTAATATATCTATAAAAAAAGAATTAAAAACAACTGTATCAATAAAAAAAGATGATGAAACTGTATTTGAATATGAAATATTAAATAATAAAGGAAATTTAGTTACATATAAAGAAATGTTAATAGAAGATGTAAAAAGACTTGTTAATATTTATAGACAAAATTTAGAAAAGTTAAATGTAATAAATTTATATTTACAAGTTTATTCAAAAAAAGCAAATATTTCAAATGCATGTAGCAGTATAAAATCTGGTAAAACTATTTTAGAAAAAATTAAAAATAATTTTAGTACTAAAAAGCAAAGTGGAATAAAAGGTGTAATAACAAATAAACAAGTATTTCCACAAGTAAACGATGAAGGAATTACTATATATACAATTGATATATTAAGAAATAACTCTTCAAAATGGGAAAGAATTTATGAATTAGAAACTGGCATGTATAATGAAAATGGAGAGTTAAAAAGTTTTGAACAAATAAAACAAAGAGTTAAACTAGATGAAAATGATATAATAAGTATGCTTAATGTACTTAAAAATAAAGAAGAGTTAGAAATTATGGATAGTTATTTAAAAAATTTAAATACTAACTTAATAGATGAAAACTTTTCTTATTATATAAAATATTAATGAATATACACTGAGTAATAATTTTTACTTAGTTTTTTGTTATTATAAAATTTTTCTAAAATATAGTCTTTATATATTTACTAATACCCCCTGGGGGTGTATAATGTAAAACGTGGTGATGAAGATATATGGAAAATAAATGCGAACATTGTAATAATTGTACCAAAAGTACTCATAGAGATACTGAAGTAAAGAAAAAATTAAATAAAAGGCTAAAGATTATTGAAGGACAAATTCGTGGCGTTTGCCATATGATTGAAGAAGATAAGTATTGTAATGATATATTAATTCAACTTTTAGCAATCAATAAATCTATTAAAAGTGTTAGTAATGAGATATTTAAAAATCATTTATCTACATGTGTTGTTAGAGATATTAAAAATGATGATCCAAAAATAATTGATGAAGTAATGGAACTAATTGAAAGGCTTAATTAATGCATGTTATATATGTAAAAATTGATGGTATCACTTGTGATAATTGTAGAAATAAAATAAAAAAAGAATTACTTCGTATAAAGAAAATTAAAAATGTAGAAATAACTAAAGATATTGCTAAAATAACTTCTTCAAAGGAAATTGATGAGGCAAATATCATTAATGTAATAAATTCATTAGATTATTTTACAAAAAAAGATTATATAAGTGAAAATATTAAAGATATAGATGCAAATATAAAATTAAAAGAATTTATTTTTATATTAGTTTTAATTTTGTTATTAATATTTTTAATAAAAAAAATATTTGGATATAACATTTTTAATATAATTCCTACTATAGGTAATAATATTACCTATGGAATGCTATTTATAACGGGATTATTAACCAGTATTCATTGTATTAGTATGTGTGGTGCTATAAACTTAATGGCTACATTTACTAAAGAAAATAAAGTTAACTTAAAAAAACCAATTTTTTATAATTTAGGTAGACTAATATCTTATACATTTTTAGGTGGAATTGTAGGATTAATTGGATCGGTTATTAGCGTAAATGAAAAAATAAATGGATTAATTATTATATTTGCTTCAATAATAATGTTTTTAATGTCTTTAAGTATGTTAAATGTAATTAAATTTAGATTGCCAAAGTTAAAGTTAAAAAATAGGATTAAGACAAATAACTCATTTATAGTTGGATTATTAAATGGATTTATGCCATGTGGGCCATTACAGGCTATGCAAGTATATGCTTTATCAACAGGTTCATTTATAAAAGGAATGCTTTCAATGTTTTTATTTTGTTTAGGAACAATTCCTTTGATGTTTAGTATTGGAGTTATATTAAATGTAGTAAATGGAAGAAAAAGAATAATCTTAAATAAAGTAGCATCTGTACTTATTTTACTACTATCAATAGGAATGCTATTTAGAGGATTAAATACTATAGGTATAAATTACAATACATTATTTAATAATTATAAAAATTATACTGCTTCAACTATTTACAATGATTATCAAGAAGTAAAAATAGATTTATCATATGGAAGTTATGATGACATAATAGTAAAAAAAGGCAAGAAAGTTAAATTAATTATTAACGTTCAAGAGAAGTATTTAACGGGATGTAACAATGTTTTGATGATAAATGAGTTTAATATTAAAAAGAAACTTGAAGCTGGTGAAAACATTATAGAATTTACTCCAGATAAAGTTGGAACATATAAAATGAGTTGTTGGATGAATATGATTAATAATAATATTAAGGTTATAGATGGTGAAAAATATTTTGAGGTGAAATAATGAAAAAAATAATTTTAAAAATCGATGGTATGACCTGTAGTGCTTGTTCATCAAGTTTGGAAAAATATTTATTAAAGCAAAATGGAATAGATGATGCTTTAGTAAATTTAGTAATGTCATCTGCAAGTATAAGTTATGAAGATTTTATTACTATAGATGACTTGAATAGATTTATAAGTGAAGCTGGATATAAATCAATGGGAATTTATAATGAAGAAAATAATAATCCTAATAAAACTCTTTATTTTATAGTTAATGGGTTACTTGTATTATTAGTTTTATATATTTCAATGTCTCATATGATAAATTTACCTGTAATACCATTTTTGCACATGATGAATCATCCAATAAATTATTCAGTATGTTTATTTATATTTAGCCTATATTTTATATATTTTGGAAAAGATATCATCATTAATGGAATTAGAAATATTAAATATAAATCCCCTAATATGGATACATTAGTTATGTTAGGCGTTATATCAAGTTTTATATTTAGTACATTTAATACGATTATGATATTAAAAGGAAATAATGAATATGTAGAAAATTTATATTTTGAAAGTGTCTGTGTTATTCTTTATTTGATCAAATTTGGAAGATATATAGATGGTATTAGTAAAGAAAAAACTAAAGATGCTATAAAAGGTTTAGTAACTATTACTCCAAAAGTAGCAACATTATTTATTAATGGTAAAGAATTAGAAGTGTCTATTGATGAGGTAAAAAAAGAAGATATCTTAATAGTTAAACCAGGAAATAGGTTTGCAGTTGATGGAATTATAGTTAAGGGTTCCTCGCACGTAGATGAATCTTTTATAAGTGGTGAGGCAACACCCGTTAAAAAAAATGTAAATGATAAAGTAGTTGCAGGATCTATAAATTTGGATGGTGAAATTTTATATAAAGCAGAAAACATAGGTAGGGATTCTACAATATCAGAAATAGTAAGATTAGTAGTTGAAGCTACAAATACAAAAGTACTAATTTCAAGAATTGCAGATAAAGTAAGTGGAATATTTGTTCCAATTGTTATAATTTTATCTATTATAACATTTATTGTTCATTTAATATTAGGATTTAGTTTTAATGAGTCTATTGTTTATTTTGTAACTGTACTTGTTTGTGCTTGTCCTTGTGCACTAGGACTTGCAACTCCACTTGCAATAGTAGTAAGTGAAGGATTGTGTGCAAGCAATGGAATATTGGTAAAAAAATCTGAAATACTTGAAAATGCAAATAAGATTGATGTAATAGTTTTTGATAAAACAGGAACATTAACCTATGGAAATTTAAGAATATCTGAAATTATTAATAATTCTGTTTATTCAGATAATGATTTAATAGAAATAGTTTCATCTTTAGAAAATAAATCAACGCATCCAATAGCTAGTGCTTTTAAAACCTATGCAAAAGACAATAATTTAAAAACTTTAACTGTTGATGAATTTAAAAATATAGTGGGTGTTGGTTTATCAGGAATAATAAATGAAAAAGAATATTTAATAGGAAATAAAAAAATATTTGATGAAAATAAGATAGATAATAATTTTTTTAAAGAAGAGGAAACATTATCTTTAGATGGTAATAGCATTGTTTATGTCGTAGAAAATAAAAAAGTTATTGCACTTATTGGCGTAAAGGATATTATTAGGGATAATGCAAATAATGTTATAAGTAAATTAAAACAAATAAATAAAAGAGTTATTATGCTTACAGGAGATAATGAAACAACAGCTAATATAATTGCTAAGAGTGTTGGTATTGAAGAGGTAATATCAAGCGTTTCACCTAAAGATAAATCAAATAAGATTAAAGAATTAAAAAGTAAAGGATTAAAAGTAATGATGGTTGGCGATGGTATAAACGATGCTCCAAGTCTTTCACTTGCAGATATAGGTGTTAGTCTAAACTCTGCCATTGATATAGCAGCAGATTCAGCTGATGTTTTACTAATGAGAAATGATTTAAATTCAATATATAATTTATTTGATATAAGTAAAAAAACATTGAGTAATATAAAAGGTAATTTATTCTGGGCATTTTTTTATAACATTTGTATGATTCCTATTGCATGTGGATTACTAGAGTTTATTAATATTTCGATGAATCCAATGATAGCGGGTCTTGCTATGACATTATCTAGTTTTACTGTTATAATAAATGCTTTAAGATTAAAAAGATGGAGGGAAAAGTAATATATGTTTGGTAAAAAAAATAAGAAAGTAATTACTATTGAAGGTATGGTGTGTGAACATTGTAAATCGAAAGTAGAGAAAGCTTTATTAGAATTAAATGGTGTTTCTAAAGTGAAAGTTAGTTTAAAGGATAAAACAGCAACCATATATTTAAATAATGATGTTAATAAAAATGATATAATTAATGCAATCAGTAAGTTAGATTATAAGGTTACTAATATAGGTGAATAATGAAAAGATGGGTATTTTACTAATTATTTTAACAAGTATAATTTTAACTGGTTGTACTTTAGAAAATCAAGGAATGTTTCTAGGCGCCTTAGAAGCAACTGGAGAAGTAAAAAAAGCTGAATTAAACGAATATGGTTATATTTTAATTAATGAATCTGATATTACAGATAAGGTACATATATTAGTTATGAATATGAAGGTGTAACAATTGGACTACTTGCTGTTAGAGATTCAAAGGTGGATGTGAAAGTTGTTATAAATACATGTCAATCATGTGGTGGATCTCCATATGCATATTTTGTACAAGTAGGAAATAAGATACAATGCCAAAATTGCAGAAATATGTTTGCTATAGATGATTTAGATAATCTTGTATATAATGGATGTAACCCAATACAAGTAGAAGATAAACAAACTAAAGATGGAATTATAACTATAAAAACTGAACAATTAAAAAAATTAAAAGATAGATTTGAAAATTGGAAAGGACCAAAAGCATAAAATATATAAATTTGATAACAAGGAATTAATTTTTCTTGTTATTTTTCATAACTTAGTTCATCAAAAATTAGAAAGAAGATAATCAGATAATTTAAAAACGCCATTTAATATTGGCGTTTTTTGAAGTTTATTTTATATATGATATGTAGCTTAAAAACTATCCTTTTAGATTATACTATTGAATATTTTAATCTCTTAATGATTTGATTATTAAATAACAGTATATAGGCGCAAATAAAGTGACAATTGCAAGCAATATTTTAAAATAAATAATATTATTTGTAAAAGATACGATTAACATTAATATGTATCCAATTATCCTTCCAGATCCGATTGAAATTGAAGTATATCCAATATATTCTTCTCTATACTTTTCTATTTTACACTCTTTTACTAAATCACCTTTTCTGGTATTATATACAACATCAAAAATACAAAATGTTATTACATAACAGAAATTATAAATTACTAAACTTGTTTTACTAATATTTATTAATAAGCCAACAACTCCCAATACAACAATAATAGAACATAATATCAATATAAATTTAGCATTATTTTTATTATAAAATTTATTGTATAACATTAGTGATAACATAGAGCAAATAGAAAAGATTGTGGTCAAAATCCCTAAATTTAAAGATGTTTTAAATGTCATGATAGTTATAATAATTATTAAAGTACTAATTGAACTTTCTACAATACCATAGGCTATGCCTGATAAACCATATTTCTTAATCTTTTTTAGATTATTATCTTTAATATTTTTTATAAATTTTTTTAAATCATATTTTTCGTTTTTATCCTTTTTTGTTTCTGTTTTAATAAATAAAGTTATTAGAATTTGTATAACAGATAACATAAAAATATAAATAGCAATTTTTGTAAAAGAATAAAGTCCGATTGATGTTCCTAAAATAATAGGTGATATTATATTTAAAATTTTACTTGATATTTTTTTTATAGACATATATTTTTTTCTATTGTTGTTATTTGTTACATCTATATAGATCAATTCGTGGGTACACCAATATAGTGTTTCGGAAAAAGCGTATATTATCGCAATTAAAATAAAATTAGCTGCAATTTTTTCCGATAATATGACTATAAATAAAATAAATAATGCCCTTGATACAATTCCAAGTGATAATATTTGCTTATTCTTAGAAGGATATTTTTTAATTACTTTACCAATTAATATGTTTCCTAAACTAAGTAAAGAATATATTGTTATATAATATATCGAAATTGTTGTTATATTTTCGTTTGTTATATTTAAAAGATATGCAACTAAAAATGTTTCTATAAATACAGCAGTTAGGCTGTAAATTAAATCACTAGCAATCAGTAATTTTGCATTTTTCCCTATTTTACTTCCCATAAATTACTCCTTGTAAATCAAATACTAATATAAATTATGATACCATTATATAATAAAATATATAAAATTTCTATATTATCATTTTAATTTATCAATAATTAATATTGATACTGATAATCTTTTTATCCCGATAAGGCATTAAATAATTATTGCAAATTATTATATTTCTTTCATTTTATTTTATCTATTCTTAAAAGTCATGGTTACAGTTCAGACTAGAAGAATGGTTTTCTAGATAAATGCTTATAAATAAAGGCAATAATGAATATTTTTGCAAATAACTAGATATATAAATTTTCCTTATTTTTAATCAATTTTACACAATTTTGATATTATTTTGTAATAAAATTATATTTTACTTCTTATTTTATATGTCTGAACTGTAACCAAATGTGAAAAAAAGTTAAAAAAACACTTGCTTTTAATATAATTATCTTGTATAATTGATTATGTGTGGCTGCTATGATGTGCAAGGTTGCCGATACGCCAGGTTAAGTTGAAAAATAAATAAAACTTATATGACGCAAAATCGGGTTATTTGCTCGGAGCAAGTCTATACAGTGATATAGGCGAAGGGAGGATATTATGTCTAAAGAAAAAGTTCGTATTAGGTTGAAAGCATTTGAACACAAATCATTAGATAATGCTTGTGCAAAAATATTAGAAACAGTTAAGAGAACTGGTGGAGAAGTTTCAGGACCAATTCCATTACCAACTGAAATCGAAAAAATAACAATTTTAAGAGCTGTTCACAAATACAAAGATTCACGTGAACAATTCGAAAAAAGAACACACAAAAGACTTATTGATATCAAAAATCCAACAAAGGAAACTATTGAGGCATTAACTCATTTAGAAATCCCAAGTGGTGTTGATATTCAAATTAAAATGTAGGAGGAGAAAATATGAAAGGAATCTTAGGTCGTAAAATTGGAATGACGCAAGTATTTACAAATTCTGGTAAGTTAATTCCTGTAACTGTAATTTCTGTAGAACCAAATGTTGTAACACAAATTAAGACTAAAGAAAACGAAGGTTATGAATCAATTCAATTAGGATTTGATACAAAACGTGAAAAGTTAGCGACAAAAGCTTCTATTGGTATTACCAATAAAGCAAACACTACACCTAAGCGCTTCTTTAAAGAAATTAGAGGTGTAGATGTTAACAATTATTCATTAGGTCAAGAAATAGACGCAAGTATATTTGAAGCTGGTGAAGTTGTTGACGTAACAGGAACTACAAAAGGTAAAGGGTTCCAAGGTGTTATTAAAAGACATGGTCAATCAAGAGGGCCTATGGGACATGGTTCACATTATCATAGAAAACCAGGTTCAATGGGAACAATGAGACCAATGCGTGTATTCAAAGGTAAAAAATTACCAGGACACATGGGTACACTTACTGTTACAATCCAAAACTTAGAAATCATCTCAGTTGATTTAGAAAATAACTGCATCTTAGTTAAAGGAAATGTACCAGGAGCTAAAGATAGCTTAGTTATTATTAAATCTGCTACTAAAGCTAATGGAAAAGTTAATCCAAAAGAAGAATTAATTTCTTATGTAGCAACAGAAGTTAGTAGTAACGTAGATGCTTCAAAAGAAAGTGAGGAAGCATAGTATGGAAAAATTACAAGTAATAAATACTAAAGGAGAAAAAGTTAGTGAAATTAAATTAGCTAAAGAATTATGGAGTATTGAACCAAATGATGCAGTACTTTATGATGCATTAAGATTAGCTATGAATAATTCACGCCAAGGTACATCTGATACTAAAACAAGAAGTGAAGTATCTGGTGGTGGAAGAAAACCATGGAGACAAAAAGGTACAGGACGTGCTCGTCAAGGATCTACTCGTGCACCTCATTGGCCAGGTGGTGGTATCGTATTTGGACCACATCCAAGAAGCTATTCAATTAAAATGAATAGAAAAGAAAGAAGACTTGCTTTAAAATCTGCTTTAGCATATAAAGCAATCGAATCTAAATTAGTTGTAGTTGATAATATTAATGTTGAATCATCTAAAACTAAAGATATGAAAGCATTATTATCAAAAATGAATTTAGAAGGAAAAATATTAATAGTAACTGATGAACTTACAGATAATTTAATTTTAAGTACAAGAAATTTATCAAACGTATTATTATTATCAGTTGATGAAATTAATACTTATGATATAGTTTATGCTGATACATTAGTTATTACTGAAAAAGCTGTAAAAGCTATAGAGGAGGTGCTTGTTTAATGGAACACTTAAGAGATTTAATTAAAGGTCCAATTATGACTGAAAAGTCAAGTACTTTAGCTAAAGATAATGTTATTACATTCAGTGTTGATCCAAAAGCAAACAAAACTGAAATTAAACAAGCTATTGAAAAAATATTTAACGTTAAAGTTGAAAGCGTTAATACAGTAACTGTAAGACCAAAGAAAAAAAGAGTTGGTAAATATACAGGTTACACAAGCAAAGTAAAGAAAGCTATTGTTAAATTAAAAGAAGGAAGTTCAATAGAACTTAACTAATCTAATAAGGAGGAAACTATGGCAGTTAGAACATATAAAGCAATGACTAATGGAACACGTAATATGTCAACTATAATTAATAGTGAAATTACAAAAACTACTCCAGAAAAGTCATTGACAGTTAGCTTAAATAAAAAAGGCGGACGCAATAATCAAGGTAAAATAACTGTTAGACATATCGGTGGTGGAGCTAAAAGAAAATACCGTATCATTGATTTCAAAAGAGATAAAGATACAGTTGTAGGTACTGTTTCATCTATAGAATATGATCCAAACAGAACTTCAAATATCGCACTTATTAATTATGCTGATGGTGAAAAAAGATATATAATTGCTCCTAAAGGATTAAAAGTTGGGGATAAGATTGAATCAGGAGAAAATGCTGATATCAAAGTAGGTAACAACTTACCACTTAACAAAATTCCAGAAGGAACAATGGTACACAATGTTGAATTACTAAAAGGTAAAGGTGGACAATTAGCTAGATCAGCTGGTTCATCAGTACAAATTTTAGGATTTGAAGGAAAATATGCATTATTAAGACTTACTAGTGGAGAAGTTAGAAAAGTTATAGCTACTAACCGTGCTACAATAGGTGAAGTTGGTAATGAAGATCATGAGTTAGTTAAACTTGGTAAAGCTGGAAGAAAAAGACATATGGGTATTAAACCTACAGTTCGTGGATCTGTTATGAACCCTAATGATCACCCACATGGTGGTGGTGAAGGTAGAGCTCCAATCGGACGTAAAGGACCAGTTACTCCATGGGGTAAACCAGCACTTGGATATAAAACTCGTAGTACAAAAAAATCTAGCGACAAATTAATTGTACGTCGTCGTAAAAAATAATTGAAAGGATTGATTAGATGGCAAGAAGTCTAAAAAAAGGTCCATTCGTTGATGAAAGCTTAATGAAAAAAGTAAAAGCTGTTAACGAAAGTGGAAAAAAAGAAGTTATAAAAACATGGTCTCGCCGTTCAACAATTTATCCTGAATTTATTGGACACACATTCGCTGTTCATAATGGTAAAGAATTCATTCCTGTTTATGTAACAGAAGATATGGTTGGACATAAATTAGGTGAATTCTCACCAACTCGTAAATGTGGTGGACATGGTGAAGACAAAGGTAAAAAATAATTACCAGAAGGGAGAGTATTAAATGGAAGCAAGAGCTATCGCTAAAAATGTTAAAATAGCCCCTCGTAAAGCTCGTTTAGTAATAGATTTAGTACGTGGTAAGAGTGTTGTAGAAGCTGATACTATATTAGCATCTATGAACAAAGAAGCTGCAAGAGATATTAGAAAAGTACTAACTAGCGCTACAGCTAATGCTACAAATAATCTTGGATTAAAACAAGAAGATTTAAAAGTAAGTGAAGCCTATATAAATGAAGGCTTAGTTATGAAAAGAATGAAATTTGGTTCGCGTGGACACGTTGATCCAATAAAAAAAAGAACAAGTCATATTACAATTGTTGTAAGTGATAATAAATAATTTAAGAAAGGTGGGAATAACGTGGGTCAAAAAGTTAGTCCAATAGGACTTCGTATTGGCGTTAATAAAACTTGGCAATCAAAATGGTATGCTGATAACAAAGATTTTGCTAAGTATATAAATAATGATGCTAAAATTCGTAAATTTTTAGATAAAAAATTAAAAGATGCATCAGTAGCTAGTATAGTTATTGAAAGAAATGCCAAAAAAACCGACGTAATTATCAATACTGCTAAACCAGGCGTTGTAATCGGTCATGGTGGAGAAGAAATTGAAAAAATTAAAAAAGATTTAAGCAAATTAGTTGGTGAAAATATTGAAATTTCTATTATGGAAATTAAAAACCCAGATATGGTTGCTGCATTAGTAGCAGAAAATATTGCTCATCAAATTGAAAACCGTGTTTCATTTAGAATTGCTCAAAAAAGAGCTATTAGAAACACTATGAAAGCTGGAGCAAAAGGAATTAAAACAGCTGTTTCAGGACGTTTAGGCGGAGCTGATATGGCTAGAACTGAAGGATATACAGAAGGTATGATTCCACTTCATACTTTAAGAGCTGATGTTGATTATGCTCATAAAGAAGCAAATACAACATACGGTAAAATTGGTGTTAAAGTATGGATTTACAAAGGAGAAATCCTTAAAAAAGATAAGGGAGGTATGAAAGATGGCCGTAATACCAAAAAGAACTAAATACCGTCGTCCTCATAGACTACCTTATGACGGTTTAGCTAAAGGTAATACAGAATTACACTTTGGTGACTATGGATTACAAGCATTAGAAGGTGCTTGGATTACACAACAACAAATAGAAGCAGCTCGTGTTGCAATGACTCGTTATATGAAACGTGGAGGAAAGGTTTATATTAATATTTTCCCACACTTATCATTAACTAGAATACCTCTAGAAACTCGTATGGGTAAAGGTAAAGGTCAACCAGAAGAATGGGTTGCAGTTGTTAAGAAAAATAAAATTATGTTTGAAATTAAAGATGTTGATGAAGCAACAGCACGTGAAGCTTTACGTCTTGCTATGCATAAACTTCCTATCAAATGTAAATTTGTAAAGAAGGATGGTGAAAACGTTGAAAAATAATGAATTAAGAGAATTATCTACTGAAGAATTAACTAAAAAAGTTGCTGAATACAAAGAAGAATTATTTAACTTACGTTTTAGCCAAGCTACTGGAAATCTTGAAAAACCTTCAAGAATTAAAGAACTAAGAAAGTTAGTCGCTAGAATAAAAACTATTATTCGTGAACGCGAACTAAATAATTAGGAGGTACTTTATGGAAAACAAACGTGAATTAATTGGTAAAGTTGTAAGTAATAAATGTGATAAAACTATAACTGTTTTAGTTGAAACTTACAAAACAAATAAAAAATATAAAAAACGTGTTAAGTATTCTAAAAAATACGCTGCACACGATGAAAAAAATGAAGCTATGGTTGGCGATACTGTTCGTATTGCAGAAACTAGACCATTATCTAAAACTAAACGTTATCGCTTAGTTGAAGTGGTAGAAAAAGCAATTATACTATAATTGTTAAAGCATAAGGAGGATTAATTATGATTCAACAAGAAAGTCGTCTTAAAGTTGCTGATAACTCAGGAGCTAGAGAAATTTCTGTAATTAGAGTTCTTGGTGGAAGTAAAGTTAAGACTGGAAATATCGGTGATATAGTTGTTGGAACTGTAAAGAATGCTACTCCTAACGGAACAGTTGCTAAAGGAAAAGTTGTTAAAGCTGTTATAGTTAGAAGTAAATTCGGTCTAAAGAGAACTGATGGATCTTATATTAAATTTGATGATAACGCTTGTGTAATTATTAAAGATGATAAAAGCCCAGTTGGAACTCGTGTATTTGGACCAGTAGCACGTGAATTACGTGATAAAGATTTCATGAAAATTGTATCACTAGCTAAAGAAGTGTTATAGGAGGAAACTATGTTAAAAAAAGGAGATAAGGTAGTAGTTATCGCTGGATCTTCTAAAGGTAAAGAAGGAACTGTATTAAGAGTCTTAAGGGATGAAAATAGAGTTTTAGTAGAAGGCGTTAATATGGTTAAGAAACATGTTAAACCTAATGGTGAACAAAGTGGCTCTATTATTGAAATAGAAGCTCCAATCCATATTTCAAACGTTATGATTTTAGATCCAAAAACTAAAAAACCTACACGTATAGGTCATACTACAAATAAAGCAGGAAAAAAGGTTAGATTTGCTAAAAAATCTAATGAAAATCTTGATTAAGGAAGGAGGGTATTATGAACCGCCTAAAAGAAAAATATAATAATGAAATCAAAAAAGATTTACAATCAAAATATAATTATAAAAGTGTCATGGAAGTTCCAAAATTAAATAAAATCGTTATCAACATTGGTGTTGGTGATGCCTCACATAACAGCAAAATGTTAGAAGTAGCTATGAAAGAATTAGGAATTATATCAGGTCAAAAACCAGTTGCTACTAAAGCTAAAAAAGCTATAGCTGGTTTTAAAATAAGAGAAGGACAACCAATCGGATGTAAAGTAACATTACGTGGTGAAAGAATGTATAATTTCTTAGATAAATTAATTAGTATTACACTTCCACGTGTAAGAGATTTTAGAGGTTTATCTAATAAAGCTTATGATGGACGTGGTAATTATACATTAGGATTAACTGAACAGTTAATATTCTCTGAAATTAATTACGATGACGTAGTTAAAGTAAGAGGTATGGATATAGTATTCGTAACTACTGCAAAAACAAACGAAGAAGCTCATGACCTATTAAAAGGTTTTGGAATGCCATTCAAAAATTAGGAGGATATTATGGCTAAGAAAAGCATGATTATAAAAGCTAGTCGTAAACCAAAATACAAAGTACGTGAATATACTAGATGTAATCTTTGTGGAAGACCTCATGCAGTATTAAAAAAATACGGAATTTGTAGAATTTGTTTTAGAGAATTAGCTTACAAAGGACAAATACCAGGTGTTAAAAAATCAAGTTGGTAAGAAAAGGAGGATTATATGGTAACAGATCCAATCGCAGATATGCTTACACGTATTCGTAACGCAAATGCTATGCGATATAAAGAAGTTGAAATTCCATCTAGTAAAGTTAAAGTTGAAATTGCTAAGATTTTAAAAGATGAAGGTTTTATCAACGATTATAAAATTAAGAAAAATAATGTACAAGATGTTATTGTTATGAACTTAAAATATGAAAATAAAACAAGAGTTATAACAGGATTAAAAAGAATTTCTAAACCAGGTTTAAGAGTATATGTTAAATCTGAAGAAATACCTAAAGTATTAAACGGATTAGGTATTGCAATATTATCAACATCAAAAGGAATTATGACAGGTAAGGCTGCTAAAACTTCTAACTTAGGTGGAGAAGTATTAGCTTATATCTGGTAGAAAGGGTGAATTTATGAGTCGTATAGGAAATAGAGTATTAACACTTCCTAGTAATGTAACTTTAACAGTTAATGATAATACAGTTACAGTTAATGGACCAAAAGGAACACTTTCTACAACTGTTGATAAACATATAACTGTTATGGTAAAAGATAATGAAGTTGTTATTACAAGAGAAAATGATAACTACAAAAATTTCCATGGAACTGCAAATGCTAATATTAAAAATATGATCAATGGTGTTAGCACTGGTTTTGAAAAAAAATTAGAAGCAGTTGGTGTAGGATATCGTTTTACACTTAAAGATGGTAAGTTAGTTGTAAACGCTGGATATTCACATCCTGTAGAAGTTGAAATACCAGCAGGAATTACTTTAGAAGTTCCATCAAATACAGAATTATTTGTACGTGGAGCTGATAAACAATTAGTTGGTGAATTTTCAGCTAACGTTCGTAAAATAAGAAAGCCAGAACCATATAAAGGAAAAGGTATTCGTTATACTGATGAACACATTATCCGTAAAGTTGGTAAAAAAGCTGGTAAATAATAAATAAAAAAGGAGACGTTAAAATGATTAAGAAAGAATCAAGAAATGTTGCCCGTGTTGCTAGACATGAACGTATTAGATCTAAGGTATCAGGAACTACTGAATGTCCTAGATTAAACGTTTTTAGAAGCAATAGTAATATCTTTGCTCAAATCATTGACGATACTAAAGGAATCACTTTAGCATCAGCTTCTTCAATTGATAAAGAATTAAAATTAGAAAATGGTTCTAATGTTGAAGCAGCTATTAAAGTTGGTGAATTATTAGCTAAAAGAGCTAAAGATAAAAAAATTACAAAAGTAACATTCGATAGAGGTGGATACCTTTATCATGGACGTGTTAAAGCATTAGCTGATGCAGCACGTGAAAATGGATTAGAATTTTAGGAGGGAATTATGGAAAAAGCAAAAAGAGAACCACGCCCAAAACAATTTGATGAAGAAGTAATCAATATTGGCCGCGTTACTAAAGTAACAAAAGGTGGTCGTCATTTCCGTTTTTCAGCTACTGTTGCAGTAGGAGATCGTAAAGGTCGCGTTGGAATAGGAACTGGTAAAGCTAACGAAGTACCAGATGCTATTAAAAAAGCTGTTGCAGCTGCTACAAAAAATGTAACTAATGTTTCTATCGTAGATGGAACAATCCCACACGAAGCAATCGGAACAACAGGTGCTAGCAAAATTATGTTAAAACCTGCATGTGAAGGTACTGGAGTTAAAGCTGGTGGAGCAGTTCGTGCTGTACTAGAATTAGCTGGTGTTAAAAATATATTATCTAAATCACTTGGATCAAATACTAAAGTAAATATGGCTTATGCTACTTTATCAGCATTAAAAAGTCAAAGAACTAAAGAAGAAGTTGCTCGCTTACGTGGTAAATCAGTAGAGGAGATAATGCAATAATGAAATTAAATACAATGCATCCTGCAGAAGGCGCTACAGAAACTAGAAAACGTATAGGACGTGGAATTGGTTCTGGTAACGGTAAAACTGCTGGAAAAGGTCATAAAGGTCAAAATGCTCGTTCTGGTGGAGGAGTTCGTCCAGGATTTGAAGGTGGACAATTACCACTTTATAGAAGACTTCCAAAACGTGGATTTAGTAATGCTAAATTCAAAGTAAGATATGCAACTATTAATTTAAGTGATTTAAATAGATTTGAAGACGGAGCTGTTGTAACTCCTGAATTATTGAAAGAAATGGGATTAGTTAAAAATCAATTAGACGGAATTAAAGTATTAGGTAATGGTACTTTAGAGAAAAAATTAACTGTAAAAGCACATAATTTTTCAACTCGTGCACAAGCAGAAATTGAAAGACTTGGTGGAAAAATCGAGGTGATGTAAGATGTTTGCAACTTTTAAGCAAATATTTAAACCTAAGAATAGGGATATTCTAAAAAGAATATTATTCACATTGATTTGTCTATTTATATTTGTTCTTGGTAAATCTATAGTAGTACCTGGGGTTAATCAATATTCTTTAGGTGTTTCTCAATTAGGATTTTTGGAACTTATAAATATTATGGGTGGTGGAGCACTAGGACAATTTTCTATATTTGCACTAGGTGTTACTCCATACATAACAGCAAGTATTATTATTCAGATTTTAGCTATGGATATTATTCCATATTTATCTGAATTAAGAAAACAAGGTGGTACTGGTAGAAATGAGTTAAATAAAATTACTCGTATTACTGGTATTGCTTTGGCATTTATACAAGGATATATATATTCATTTGCTTATCTAGGTAATAGTGGCATATTGAATATAGATTATTTACAATTTGCTTTAGTACTAACGGCTGGTACTTGTCTACTTTTATGGATAGGTGATCAGATTAGTGAAAAAGGAATTGGAAATGGAATTTCATTAATAATTATGGCAGGTATAATATCTAGTATGCCTACTATGTTTAAAACAGCATTCACAAGTTTAACTAGTGATTATAGTGTTAAAGGAATAATATTATTTATACTTTATGTAGTTGTTTATATAGCAATTACTTTAGGCGTTGTATATACAGAAAATGCAGATAGAAGAATTAATGTTCAATATGCTAATAAAACTACTTCAGCATTTGGTGGTAAACAAAATTATATACCATTTAAACTTAATTCAGCTGGTGTTATGCCAGTAATACTAGCTTCTACATTACTTTCTATTCCATCACTAATTGCTAGTGTAGTAAAAAAAGAAGCTTTTACTAATTTTATAACAAATTATTTATCTACAAATACTCCTGTAGGATTTGTACTTTATATAATTTTAATCTTTGTATTTGCTTACTTTTATACATTTATGCAAATGAAACCAAGTGAAATGAGTGAAAATTTAAATAAAAATGGTGGATTTATTCCAGGAATTAAACCTGGGGATGATACTACAGATTATTTAAGTAAAGTACTTGGAAGAATTACTATTGTTGGTGCATTTTTCTTAAGTATATTAGCTGCATTACCAATTTTATTTGGTATGTTATCTGGATTACCTAGTAGTGTAACATTAGGTGGTACAGGATTATTAATCGTTGTTGGAGTTGCTTTAGAAACTTATAAACAATTAGAAAGTCAACTACAAAGTAGATCATATCGTAGAAGATGAAAAATATAATTTTAATTGCCCCACCAGCTGCTGGTAAGGGAACTCAATCTAAGTTATTATGTGATAAGTATAATCTAGAGCATATTTCAACAGGTGATTTATTAAGGGCTACTTTAACTAAAGATGATGAATTTAGCTTAAAAGTTAAAAGTATTATGGAAAGTGGTAAATTAGTTAGTGATGATATAGTACTTGAGTTACTTTCAAATAAAATAAAATCATTAACAGATTCTAATGGATTTATTCTAGATGGTTTTCCACGTAATGTTAATCAAGCTAAATCTTATGTAGAATTAGCTAATAAATTAAACATTTCAATTGGTAACATAATTTATATAGATGTGGATAAAGAAACAGTAAAAAATAGAATTACAGGAAGATTATCTTGTAAGAATTGTGGTGCCGTATATAATGATAAAATTTTAGAACTTAATCCTAAGTTTAAAAATACATGTGATTTATGTAATGGTGAACTTACAAAAAGAGCTGATGATAATGAGACTACTTTTGAAGTTAGATATAATGAATATGTTAATGAGACATATCCTGTTATAAAATTCTTTGAAAGTAATGGATTGTTATCTAGGGTTGATGGATTAAAAAGTACTAAAGAAGTTTTTTTAGAAATTGTAAAAATTATTGATAGAGGTAATTAAATGATAAAAACAGAAGAAGAAATTGAACTTTTGAGGATTGCTGGTAAAATTACTGGTGATACTCACAATTATTTAAAAAGTTTTATTAAACCTGGTATAACAACAAAAGAATTAGATAAGCTTGCATATGATTATATTATTAGTCGTGCTGCTACACCATCTTTCTTAAATTATGAAGGTTATCCTGCTTCTATTTGTACTTCTATTAATGAAGAGGTAGTTCATGGAATCCCTGGGGATAGGAAACTAAAAAAAGGTGATATAATATCTATTGATATTGGTGCTTGTTATAAAGGATATCACGGGGATTCTGCATGGACATATAAAGTTGGATCAGTAAGTCGTGAAAAAGAATATTTAATGATTCACACTGAAAAATCTTTATTTGAAGGACTTAAGGCTGTAAAACCTGGTAATCACATTGGTGATATAGGTTATATGGTTGAAAGTTATGCAAAAAAACATAAATTAGGTGTAGTTAAAGAGCTAGTTGGTCATGGTGTAGGTTCCAATTTACATGAGAAACCTGATGTTCCTAATTATGGTAAGCCTCATACAGGGTTAGAACTAAAAGAGGGAATGGTAATTGCTGTTGAACCAATGCTTAATTTAGGTACAGCTACAGTTTATATCCTAGATGATGATTGGACTATCATAACAGGTGATGATAAACCATCAGCACATTTTGAACATACAGTTCTTGTTACAAAAGAAGGATATGAAATTTTAACAAAGAGGTGATATAATGGCTAATAACGACGTTATTGAAGTAGAAGGTAAAGTAATTGATATTTTGCCTCGTAATGAATACAGAGTAGAATTAGAAAACAAACATACTGTAATTGCTCGCGTTTCTGGTAAAATCCGAATGAATAAGATTCGCATTTTAACAGGTGATACAGTAGTTGTAGAGCTTTCACCATATGATTTAACACGCGGGCGTATAACTTACCGAAAATAGTAGGAGGAAAATTATGAAAGTAAAAGCATCAGTAAAACCAATATGTGAAAAATGTAAAGTAATTAGACGTAAGGGAAAAGTATATGTAATATGCTCAAATCCTAAACATAAACAAAGACAAGGTTAATAGGAGGTTAAAATGGCACGTATTAAAGGTGTAGATATACCAAATAATAAAAGAATAGAAATAGCATTAACTTATATTTATGGAATTGGTAGAAGTTTATCAAACCAAATTTTAAAGGATGCTAATATTGATATTAATAAAAGAGCTGGTGAACTAGATAATGACGAATTAGCTAGAATTCGTGATGAAGTTAACAAATATATGACTGAAGGAGATCTTCGTCGTGAAGTTAACATGAACATTAAAACAAAGATGGAAATAAATAGCTACCAAGGTACTCGTCATAAAAAAGGATTACCAGTAAGAGGTCAAAGAACAAATCGTAATGCGCGTACTCGTAAGGGTAAAGGTAAAGTAGTAGCTAATAAGAAAAAATAGACTTTAAAAGGAGGTTAATTTTATGGCTTATAAAGCAAGAAAGAGAAAAATTAAAAAGAACATTCCTGAAGGTAAAGCATATATTCAATCAACATTCAATAACACTATTGTAACTATTAGTGATATGGATGGTAATGCTATAAGTTGGGCATCAGCTGGAACTTTAGGTTTTAAAGGAAGTAAGAAATCAACTCCATTCGCTGCTGGAATGAGTGCTGAAGCTGCTGGTAAAGCTGCTGTAGATATGGGAATGAAAAAAGTAGCAGTATTTGTAAAAGGATTAGGATCAGGTAGAGAAACTGCAATCCGTTCATTACAAACTGCAGGTTTAGAAATAACAACCATCACTGATGTAACACCAATCCCACATAACGGATGTCGTCCACCAAAACGTCCAAGAGGATAATAAAAGGAGGGTTTATTAAATGCTAAACTTTGAAAAACCAACATATAAAATAACTGAATATGTTGAAAATAATAATTTTGGAAAATTTGAATTAGAACCACTTGAGAGAGGTTTTGGTAATACTATAGGTAATGCTTTACGTAGGGTAATGTTATCTAGTATGCCAGGTAGTGCAATAGTAGCCGTTAAAATAGATGGCGTTATGCATGAATTTCAAACTATCGAAGGTGTAGTAGAAGATGTTACAGCAATTATTTTAAATTTAAAAAATGTTGTACTTAAAAATAATTCAGAAGAAGAACAAACTATATATTTACACGCTGATACTGAAGGTGTAGTAACAGCTGGTGATATCAAAACTAATGAATCAGTAGAAGTTATTAATAAAGATCAAGTAATAGCAACGCTTGCTAAAGGTGGAAAACTTGACATGGAATTATTAGTAAGAAATGGACGTGGATACGTTCCTGGAGATAAAAATAAACAATATATTGAAAATTCTAAATTAGGATTTATTCCAATAGATGCGTTATATTCTCCAATTGAAAAAATTAGCTATGAAGTAGAAAATGCCCGTGTAGGACAAGATGCTAGTTATGATAAATTAGTTTTATATGTAAATACAAATGGTTCTTTAAGACCTGAAGAAGCTATTGCTTTAGGTTCTAAAATATTAATTGAACACTTCAATATTTTAACAGAATTATCAGAAATAGCTGATATGACTGGTATTATGAGTGCTAAACAAGAAGATAGCAAAATTAAGAAATTAGAAACACCAATTGAAGATTTAGATTTCTCTGTAAGAGCATTTAATTGCTTAAAGAGAGCTAATATTAATACATTAGGTGATTTAACAGAAAAATCAGAACTTGAAATGATGAAAATCCGTAATTTAGGTAAGAAATCATTAAAAGAAGTTATTGATAAGATTAAAGGCATGGGACTTAGATTCCGTGACGAAGACTAGGAGGTAATTTTATGTATAGAAAATTAGGTCGTACTAATAAACATAGAAGAAGCATGCTAGCTAACTTAACTAAAGATGTTATCATGAATGAAAAAATTACTACAACTGAAACAAGAGCCAAAGAAGCACGTAAATTCGTTGATAAAATGATTTCTTATGGTAAGGATGGATCTTTAGTAGCTAGAAGAAAAGCATTAGCTTTCTTACAAAACGATACAGAAGCAGTTAAAAAAGTATTCGACGTTTTAGCACCTCGTTATGCTAAACGTAATGGTGGATATACTAGAATAATTAAGCTTGATGAACGTCGTGGAGATGATGCTTTAATGGTTATTTTAGAATTAGTTGAAGAGGATGCAAAATAGCATTCTTTTTTTAACTCTACTAAGAGTAGGTTTACAAAATACTTATCCACAGTTATAATTTATTTGGATGGTGGATATTGTGGATTATAAAAAATAAATTGATAAAAATATAGATATGTATTATCCTTATAGTAGGAGATGATAAAATTGAATAAATTTAATAAAATATTTTTAGGCTTTTTAGTATTTGTAACACTAACAGGATGTAGCTTATCTTTTGATGATAATAAAGATGTATCTGAAGATAACAATATCAAAGTAGTAGATGCTATTAATAGTTTTTCTAACCTATCTTATTCTAATAAAATAAAAGGTGAATTACCTGAAATAGTTGGTTATTCTAGTTCTACTATTAATAGTATAAATAAAAGTATATTATCTGAAAATTTACTTAATTTTTATGATTCTAATATTGAATCTGCTACAATTAAATATGATTATGTTATAAAAAATGGTATACTTATTATTTCTACTGAGACAAAAATAAGTCCATGGAATGCATCTGGAAATGGCGAATTCTATTATTTTCATTTTTACGATATTAAAAACGATAAAGAACTTAAATCATATGATGGATTAAAAGCTTTAGGATTTAGTGATGAAGATTTATTAAATAATTCTAATAATTGTTCTTTTGAAAATGGGGAACCAGGTAATAAATGTAGTATTGATGCAATCAAATCTGATTTAAATTTAGAATCTAGAAGTAGATGCTCAAAAATAACTGTGGAAAACGGTAATATTAAACTTGATTTAACAAATTGGTGTATATAAAAAATAGTGATAAACACTATTTTTTACTTCTTTTATCTATAATTCCTTTATACTTTAAATCGTTTTTTTTTAGTAGTGTCATTAAATCATGAAATGGAATTATATTACTTTTTCTAAAATTATTTTCATTAATTAAATTATCAATTTCATCTATGCTTAAATAAAATACTTCATCTACTTCTGATTTTTGTAATTTTAAAGAATTTAAATCAATATTTTTTTTAATATAATAGCAATCACTATAGCATTTATCATATTTTATTGTTTCATATAATGTGAAATCATCATATATATCAATACCAAGTTCTTCTTTAATTTCTTTTTTTACAGTGTATATGCTAGAATCTTTATATGTTACATGGCCACCAGTAGTTGCAATTTCATTATTTTTTTCTTTTGAACATTTTTGTATTAAAAACTTATCATCTTCGTTTTGAATAAAAATTAATACAATTCTAAAATATCTTCCTTTTTCTATACTTAATTTATTACATCTTTCAATGTATTCATTTGTAACATTATTATTATCATCATAAAGAGCTAATTTTTCCATCTAACCACCTTTTAAATTATATATAAAATAAAGACTGATGTCAATTTAAATGTTAAAATAATGCATTAAATCATTGTTTAATTTTCTATTTTTTTGTATAATGAATATATCCGGGGTGGTATAATGAAAATATTAATAACAGGAGCTTCATCAGGTCTTGGAGCTACATTTGCAAGGTTACTTGCTCGTGATGGACATGAATTAATACTAGTTGCTAGAAGAGTAAAAAAATTAGAAGCCTTAAAAAAAGAACTAGGTGATAATGTAAAGATTATAGATTTAGATATTTCTAGTAGCTACAATTGTATGAAACTTTATAATGAAGTAAAAAAAGAAAAAATAGATGTATTGATAAATAATGCTGGTTTTGGAATATATGGAGAGTTTGATAATATTAAAATCGATAAAGAATTAGATATGATTGATTTGAATATCAAAACTGTTCATATGTTAACTAAACTATTTTTAAAAGACTTTGCTAAAAGAGACTTTGGTTATATATTAAATGTAGCAAGTCTTGCGGCATTTACACCAGGCCCACTTATGAGTACTTATTATGCTACAAAGTCATATGTTTATAGTCTTACAATGGGAATAAAAAAAGAGCTTGAAGAGAAGTGTTCAAATGTTTATATTGGATGTTTATGTCCAGGTCCTGTAAATACTGAGTTTGAACATGTTGCAAAGGTTAAATTTGATACTAAATTATTGGATAGTGAATATGTTTGTTCATATGCAATAAAATGTATGTTTAAAGAAAAAAGTTTAATTATACCTGGATTTGGGAATAAGGTAAAATATTATTTATCAAAAATATTACCATTAGATATTAAAATGAATAGCATATATAAAATGCAAAAAAGAGGAGATTAAATATGAAAATAAGTTATTATCTAAAAGTTATTAGTGGCACTAGTTTTAAGAAAATGTTTAATGTTATTGATAAAGTGTCTAAAAAAACAGATAAATCGAAACCTTATATATTTTTTGATATGATTAATTGTGGAATTAGATATGGTGCAGGATATAATGATTATAATATATTTGCGTATTATAACATGAATCATAAACAAAGAAAAACATATATAACAAGAATGAAGAATAAAAAATTAATTATGTATTGTAATGATCAAAATTATTCACATATATTTAATAATAAAAATGAATTTAATAAGATATTTAAAAAATATTTAAATAGAGAATATTTAGATTTGGAAAATGTTACATATAAAGATTTTTCTAATTTTATGAAAAATAAAGATGTTATATTTGCTAAACCAAATGTTGGAGAAAGTGGAAAAGGCATAGAAAAATTAAAGAAATCTGATTTTAAAACATTAAAAGAAATGTTTGAATATGTTACTAATAAAGATAAGAATTTTGGTGTAATTGAAGAACAAATTATTCAACATGAAACTTTAAATAAATTATACCCTTTAGCAATTAATTCTTTAAGAATAGTTTCTATAGTTGTAGATGGAACACCACACATTGTTTATGTAGTATCTAAAATGGGAAATGAAGGTAAATTTGTAGATAATATGGAAAACAGTGGTTTATGTTGTCCTGTTGATACAGAAACTGGTAAAATTTCTAATGTTGCTCATACTTCAAAATTAATTACTTATGATACCCATCCATACACTAATATTAAATTAATTGGTTATGAATTACCTTATATAAAAGAGGCTATGGAACTTGTTAAAAAAGCCGCTTTAGAGGTGCCACAAATAAAATATGTGGGTTGGGATGTATTTATAGGTCCAAATGGTCCTGGTATAATAGAAGGTAATGATTATCCAGGATATGACTTTTGGCAGTTACCAGAACATACACCTGATAAAATTGGTTTAGTCCCATATTATAATAGCTTAATTAAAGATTTAAAATTATAAAAAAATGTAGAGATTTCTACATTTTTTCTTTTACAGTATTTATACTATTAACTAATATTTCAAGACCTTTTTTTAAATAATCATCATCTATTGTAAGTGCAGGCATTAATTTAACAACACTATTATTTCTTCCTGCTCTTTCAAGCACTAATCCATTTTTAAAACATTCACTAACTATAGCTTTAGATAGTTTTTCATCATGAACATCTATTCCCCAAATAAGTCCTATTCCTCTTATATCGTAATCTTTAATGTTATTTGTAAGATATTCTTTTACTATTTTTTCTTTTTCTTTTACTTTTGCTTCGATATTTTCTTTTTTCATAAATTCTAATCCAGCTTTAGCAGTTATCATAGAAGGCATAAAACCTCTAAATGTACCATTATGTTCACCTGGAGACCAAATATCTAATTCTTTTTTAATTAGTGTCATAGCAAGTGGAAGTCCAATTCCACCAATTGATTTAGAAACTGTTACCATATCTGGAACTATATTAGCTCTTTCAAATGAGAAAAAGTTACCTGTTCTACAATTACCAACTTGTATTTCATCACAAATCATTAATATATCGTATTTATCACATATTTCTCTAATACCTTTTAAGAATGATTCTTCAAATACATAAACTCCACCTTCTGCTTGTACAGTTTCAAGTACTATAGCAGCAGGTAATTCAATACCAGAATGATCATCAGATAATATTGTATCTAGGTAATTTATTACATCTAAATCTTTAAACATATAAGGAGATGGAATGTGTGTTACATTATTTAGTGGAATACCAGCACCTTTTCTAGAATCTCTATCACTAGTAAGTGAAATAGAACCTAAAGTCATACCATGGAAGCATCCCATAAGTGCAAATATATTTGTTCTTTTTTTAACTTTTCGAGCTAATTTTAAAGCTGCTTCAATAGCGTTTGTACCAGTAGGACCAGTAAATTGGATTTTATAATTTAATCCTTTAGGCATTAATACTTCTTCTTCAAAGTATTTTATAAATTCTCTTTTTGGTTCAGCATACATATCAAGTGAATGTATTATTCCATCACTGTTTAAATATTCGATTAATTTTTCTTTTATATATGGATTATTATGTCCATAGTTTAGTGCTCCAGCTCCACAAAAGAAATCTATATATTCTTTATTGTTTGTATCAATTAAAGTTGATCCTTTAGCGTATTTAAATTCAGTAGGAAAAGTTCTACAATAACTTCTTACCTCTGATTCGTATAATTCATATGTTTCTTTCATTTTATCACCCATTAAAATTATATCATATTTTGGTAAAAAAGATTAATTTAATTGAAAAATAATACTTTTTATAATATAATACTCTTTAGTGGTGAAGAGTATGAAAATATCTATAAATAGCTTAACTTTTAAATATGATGATAACGTAATTTTTGATAAATTAAGATTAACTATTAAAGAAAATAAGTTTACTAGTATAATTATGTCAAATTCAAAAGGTAAAACAACTCTTTCTAAAATATTATCAGGTAATATTCATACAAATAAAGTAAGTATAGATAAAATAGCATCTACCAATCTAAAAGATAAAGTATATTTAGTTTCTAAGGAAAATGATTTTGATAGTATTATAAAAAATATTAAATTAAACGAAAATCTATATCAAGTATTATCTAAATTTAAATTGGATAATATCTTAGAAATAGATGATTTAAATATTCATGAAAAAGTAACAATATCGCTAGTTAATGCATTAGTAAATGAATATGAAATAATAGTTTTAGATGATGTTTATAACTTAATTGATATAGATATATTAAAAAAATTAAAAGATATTACTGTTATAAATATAACAAGTGATATAGAATCTACTTTAATATCAAATGAAGTTATATTTATAGATAAAAAAGTCGTTTTAAAAGGTAGTAGTAAAAAAGTATTAACTTGCGAGAGTGAAATAAATGATTTAGGATTTAAATTACCTTTTATAATAGAATTATCTAATAGATTAAAATTTTATGATTTAATAGATAAAGATTATTATGATATGAAATTGTTGGTGGATGAATTATGGAAATAGAATTAGAAAATTTAAATTTAATTTATACTGATAATGCAACTTATATTAAGCCTATTTTATCTGATATAAATATTAGTATTAAACCAGGTAAAATTAATGTATTAGTAGGTACTTATAAAAGTGGTAAGACTACTATATTAAAATTAATAAGTGGTCTTATACTGCCAACTAGTGGCAAAATAAACATCAAAAACACAGAATTTCCATATGAAAAAATGGGTCTTATTTATAGTGAGAATGAATTCATTTTTAAAACTGTTTATGAGGAATTAAGTTATGCTATAAAACATTTAAATAAAAAAGTAACAGATATTCATAAGCATGTAATCTCTTCTTTAAATATGGTAGGATTAAATGAGAATTATTTAAATAGAAAAATTACTACATTAAGTGATTCTGAAAGAATTAAAATATCATTAGCTTTAGTTCTTGGAATAAATTCTAAAATTATTTTAATTGATGAAATAGATACTATATTAGATCCTAAATCATTAAATGAAATAATTAAATTATTAAATTTATTAAAAAAAAGATATAATAAAACTATTGTTATAAGTACTAGAAATACTTCTTTAGCGCATATGATAGCTGATAATGTTATATTGTTAAATGATGGTAAAATAGTAGAATCAGGTAATAAATATGATATTTTTA
>ERZ859923.392-NODE-392-length-28429-cov-8.079827_pt1 | contig 28429 bp, 26 predicted proteins | sample MGYA00510116_ERZ859923 | MGnify/ENA primary metagenome ERZ859923 (study PRJEB30046, sample SAMN00715168) | human gut metagenome | study: EMG produced TPA metagenomics assembly of the A metagenome-wide association study of gut microbiota in type 2... | reverse complement strand
TCTATTGTAGGTTCGATTCCTATAGGAGACGCTCATTTTTAGCGGTAATGAAGATTGTTTCATTACCGCTTTTTTTGTGCAGAATTGCAATTTAAGTGACAAGTTTGATTTTTTCGCTCATATAGATTCTCCCTTGTATGTGTAAATATTTTTCGATGCCGGCATTGGCAGCTATCGATAATTTTATGTTAGTCTTCACTAACCAACACTATCATAAATGCCCGGAAAAGTCAAAATCATGTGATCGGCAGGTACAAAGATTTCGAGGAGATTCCTTGGTTGTTGAAATAGATGGATTGCTCTATAATGGCACTATAAATTGTATGTTTGACACCGACAGTTTTCCGGGAATTGTCTGAGTGTACTGTAAATAGGATATCTGAGGAAGGTATATATTATGAAGTATGAAAATATTGTGGAAGGCAAATTTATCAACAGACCTAACAGATTTATCGCCTATGTGGAGGTCGCAGACAGGATGGAAACGGTACACGTAAAAAATACAGGGCGGTGTCGGGAGCTTTTGCTGCCGGGAAATACCGTTGGTATTCAAAGGTCGGACAATGAGGCCCGTAAAACAAAGTATGATCTGATATCGGTATATAAAAAAGGGTCCGGTTGGGTAAATATTGATAGTCAGGCACCGAATAAGGTGGTAGGGGAATGGCTTGAGAAACAGGAGTATGATTATGTAAAGCCGGAGTATGTGTATGGAAATTCCAGAATAGATTTTTACATGGAAAAGGGTGCAAAGAAATATCTCATGGAGGTAAAAGGCTGTACACTTGAGATAGACGGCGCAGGGTATTTTCCGGATGCACCGACGGAGAGAGGGACAAAGCATCTTCGTGAACTTATAAAGGCGGTTTCGGAAGGATATAATTGTTATATCGCATTTGTCATTCCCATGGAGGGTGTGAAGATGGTGTATCCCAATGCCGCGATGGACAAGGAGTTTGCGGAAGCATTTTATGAAGCACAGGCAGCGGGAGTGAAAGTATTGAATCTTGCCTGCAGAGTCGAAAAGGATGAACTGGAAGTATTATAAATGTTGGAATGACATAGAGGAAATCCTTGCTGCTTTTCGCCGTTGGAAAAGAGAAGATACAGAAAAAAATATGAAACGAATCAAAGCGGCATGTATTACACAGACGATTCATTTTATTAACAAGGATATTACGAAAAGTGAGTATTCAAAACGTAAAGTGCAGGAGGAAGTCACCAGATATAAGCACAGATTGGACAGAGAGAGGACAAAATATAAAATTCTGTCGGAAGAGGTTGAAGAAGACGGTTTCGTATTTGTGCAAAACATATTAAAAGAACCTATATGAAATTGGTAAAAACAACTAAAGTCATTCCAAATTTAAAAATAAATAATTCGAATTTATGAACAAAAATTCGTTTGATGCTTTATTATAATTACACCTTTCCGCGAGAGTTAAAAACTCTTTTATGTAGCTTATTTTCATAGTATCACCATTTTCAAAAAAACCAATGTACATAAAATTTTCACAAAAAAGAACTTTATCCTATATTCTTTGTGGATATGGGGAGTCTATCTCCATCATACCTATTGAAATCTCCATCATTCGATGGCAAAATGATGGAGATATTTTTAAGTTGATGGAATGTGATAACTGAGCACCTTAAATAAAAGGAAGGAAAATATTATGGAATATTCGGCAATTCTTCATGATATGGATAAAAGATTCTGCTATGCAATCGATAAGGATTTATTTGTGATACGTGTGCAGGTAAAAAAAGATGATATAAAAGAGATCATTCTTCATTATGAGGATAAGTACATACCATTGGAATGGAAGGATACGCGAAAGACGATTCCGATGAAGAAGGTTGCCACATCACAGTTTCATGACTTTTATGAGGCACAGCTTCAGATGCATTTGATATGTCTGCGCTATTATTTTGAATTTACGGATATGCAGGGAGAAAAGGTATATTACGGCAACTATGAGTTTAGCAGGGAATGCATTACAAACAGGGACAGAATGTTCGACTGTCCGCAAAACCTTCGTGAGGAAGAAATGTTTGAGGTGCCGGAGTGGGCAGCAAACAAGGTTGTGTATCAGATTTTTCCATCTCGCTTTGCAGCATCACAGCCAATAGACAAGGAACTGTGGTATAAAGCCCCCATCACATCTAAGGATAATCTGCATGGTGATCTCAGAGGAATTATTGATCATTTGGATCATATTCAGAAGCTGGGAATAGATGTTGTGTATTTAACACCTATTTTTAAATCGGATTCCTGCCATAAATATGATACCACTGATTATTACCAGATTGATCCTTCCTTCGGAACAACAGAGGATCTTAAGGAGCTGGTGCAAAAAGCGCATGAGTGTGGAATGAAAGTAGTGATGGATGCGGTATTCAACCATACAGGAAGAGATTTTTTTGCATTTAAGGATATTATAGAAAAAGAAGATAAATCCAGATATCTGGACTGGTATTTTATCGAGAGATTTCCGCTGAAGGGTGAAAAAGGAGAAACTCCTAACTTCAAATGTTTTGGTTATTATGGCGGAATGCCAAAGTTAAATCTGAAAAATCCGGAGGTTGAAAAATTCGTTACAGATGTTGCATGTTATTGGATTAAGGAATGCGATATCGATGGATGGAGAATGGATGTAGGTGACGAAATCAGTCATTTCTTCTGGAAGCGATTTAGAAAGGCTGTTAAGGCAGTAAAGAAGGATCTGCTGATCATTGGAGAAATCTGGCATTATGCAGGAGATTTTCTTGAGGGAGATGAGTGGGATACGGTCATGAATTATCCGTTTTATCTGAATCTCATAGATCTGCTTGCAGATGAAAAAATCAATGTCAGCCAGTTTATACAGAATCTTGGATATTTGGAGGGGCGCTTAAACAAAAAATGCTATCCCCTAATGTGGAATCTGATCGACAGCCATGATACAGCAAGATTTTTACATCTATGTGATGATAATAAGAAAAAGCAGCACTTGGCAGCAGCTTTTCAATTGTTATTACCGGGAATGCCCATGATTTATTACGGAGATGAATTTGCGATGCCCGGAGCAAATGATCCGGATTGCAGACGTGGCATGTACTGGGATGAAGAATACCAGGATAAAGAGATGCTTGAATGGTATAAGCAGCTGCTGAAGGTGCGAAAAAATCATGCATGTATCGTAGAGGGTGAACCAATGGAAATAGCTGCAAGGGACGAGGAAGAGACGATCGTCCTGACCAGAAAAAATGGAGAAGAGACACTCGCTTTGATCTTCAACTGCAGTAGCAGTGCAAGAGTGTTTCATGAATATGCACAAAAATATGATTTACTTAGAGAGAAACCCTTTGATGGAAAAATAGCGGGGCTTGATGCCGCTGTAATAGTACTTTAAGCTGTAATGCAGAAGAGGCCATTCGGGCATATGCGGAGGTGATGCTTTTCATTTGCAAAAAAGATGAGGTGTGATAAGATGAGAAAAGTATAGAAACAAATTAAAATATATCGCTGGAGAAAATGTTATTATGAAGAAAAAAATAAATTATGCAGAAATTATGAAGGAGACAGGAATCCTGACTGTGGCGGTAGCCATCATCGCGGCAGCAGTCTACTTTTTCCTGGTGCCGAGTCATGCGTCGGTCAGCAGTATTTCCGGTCTCGGCATCGTGCTGTCTAACTTTATACCGCTTCCTTTGTCAGCCATTACGATGATCCTGAATGTAGTGCTTTTGCTCATCGGTTTTGTCACCTGCGGGAAAGAATTCGGGGTAAAGACGGTGTACACCAGTGTGATGCTGCCGGTATTCTTAGGGCTTTTCGAGATGCTGTTTCCAAATTTCGGTTCCATGACGGACAGTCAGGAACTGGATGTACTGTGCTATATTCTGGTGGTCAGCGTGGGACTCAGCATTCTGTTCAACCGGAATGCATCTTCCGGAGGACTGGATATTGTGGCGAAGATCATGAATAAATATCTCCATATGGAACTGGGTAAGGCTATGTCTCTCTCCGGTATGTGCGTGGCACTGTCCGCAGCACTGGTATATGATAAGAAAACGGTGGTGCTGAGTATTCTGGGTACCTATTTCAACGGAATCATTCTGGATCATTTTATTTTTGATAATAATATCAAGCGGCGTGTCTGCATTATTACGAAGAAAGAGGAAGAACTGCGCCAGTTTATTACAAGAGATCTGCACAGCGGTGCCACGATCTATGAAGCCATCGGTGCCTATCATTTTGAAAAACACAACGAGATCATCACCATTGTGGACAAAAGTGAGTACCAGAAGCTGATGAAATTCATCAATGAACTAGACCCCAAGGCGTTTATTACCGTATATAATGTATCGAGTATGAAGTATCAGCCGAAGAGTGGGGCCTTTTGACCCTGGCATCTTAATAATATTATGGAGAATGCGAAATGAAAAGAATGCGGAATATCGCAGTGATCGTGTTATCTGTCATATGTGTTGGAATTCTGGTTTTTTTGTTGTGGAATTTAAGAAGCACAGAGAAGTCTGCACAGGAAATAATACCGGAAGTTCAGCCGGAACCTATGTCGGAACAGAGTGTATCGGATTCTGATGTGAGCGGCAACAGCGCAGAGAACAGTGCAGATCCTACGGAATTGCCGGAGACGGAAGAAAGTGAACCGACGGAACCGGTGGAGCTTGTAGAGCAGAAGGCAGAAGAACTCCTGGCAGGAATGACCTTAGAGGAAAAAGTCGGACAGATGTTCATCGCCCGGTGCCCGGAGACGGATGCAGCATCCAAGGTGACACAGTATCATCTCGGCGGATATATCTTATTTGCACGGGATTTTACCGGTAAAACAAAAGAGGAAGTAACAGCAGCCATTCAAAGCTATCAGAATGCTGCAAAAGTGCCTCTGCTGATCGGTGTGGATGAGGAAGGCGGCACGGTAAACCGAGTCAGCAAAAATGCGAACTTACGGGAAACGCCTTTTGCCTCTCCTCAGGAACTGTATGCGCAGGGCGGATGGGATCTTATTCGGAGCGACACACAGGAAAAATGTCAATTACTGCAGAACCTGGGAATTAATCTGAATTTTGCTCCGGTATGCGATGTATCACAGGATCCGCAGGACTTTATTTATGTCCGCAGTTTTGGACAGGATGCGGAACAGACAGCGGAATATGTGAGGACCGTCGTGCAGACCATGTCGCAGGAACAGATGGGAAGTGTATTAAAGCATTTCCCGGGATATGGCAACAACTCGGACACGCATACTGGGATCGCTTATGATGAACGTCCCATAGAGAGGTTTGTAAATTCTGATTTTCTGCCGTTTCAGGCAGGCATCGATGCAGGGGCGGATATGGTGCTGGTAGCCCACAATGTTGTCTCCTGCATGGATGATCAGGTACCGGCATCTATTTCTCTACCGGTACATAATATTTTGCGTAATGAATTAGGGTTTGACGGCGTGATCATTACCGATGATCTGGTCATGGAAGGAGTACGGCAGTTCGCCGGGGATGCGGAGATTGCCGTAAGGGCGGTACAGGCGGGAAACGATATGCTGTGCTGCACCGATTTTGAAGTACAGGTACCCGCAGTCATCAAAGCGGTCGAAACCGGTGAGATTACCGAGGAACGCCTCAACGAATCGGTCCTGCGTATTTTGAAAATGAAAATAAAGCTGGGCATAATTGCAGATACTGCGGATGCTCAGGATTAGAGAAGATTCCGTAGTACTTCCTCGGGCCGGGGAGTGTGCTGCGGATATTTTTCTCTCAACGGACCGGCAGCTCCGTCCATAATATAAGGATGTCCCACGATATCCAGCATGGATACATCGTTATAATTGTCACCGAAGGCCATGACATCTGCGAGGTCAAAGCCAAGAATTTTACAAATGGATTGCACACCGATGCCTTTGTTGGCAAGGGTAGTATCGATCCAGTAAGGTCCCGCCACTGCACAGTTCGCCTGTTCCCAGCGGGGGACGAAGCGGTCAGCATAAGCCGCTACGCCTTCATGGAGATATACAGAGACCTTTACGATGTCTTCCGGAATTTCGGAGGGATCCTGAATGACCTGATAGTTGTTGCCAATAAACTTTATTCTGTCCAGCATTCCCAGCCCACGTTCCATCAGATACGCCGTATTCTGTCCGGAGAGCATGATTTCGCCCTGACCGTCACTACGATTCCACAGATCCTCCGCAATCTCTTCTGCCAGGGCACGGGGCATGGGATTTTTCGCAATGCACTGCTCGTCCTTGTAGATCACGCCACCGTTTTCACACAGGAAAATACAGCAATCCGCCACCGGAGCGAACAGCTTCCGCAGACTGGTATACTGTCTTCCCGAAGCCGGACAGAACAAGATTCCTTTGTCATGCAGCGCACGGATCTGGTCAAAAATTTCCCCCTCTAATTCTTTTTTTCCATATTGTAAAAGTGTACCATCGAGGTCACTGCAGATTAATCTGATTCCCATAGTCGGAATTCCTTTCTCTCAGAATGATAATTTTAAATAGTATCTCAAACTTCGCACATTAAAATGTGCCTATGCACCTTGAAAATTCAATAATAACTGGCATAAAAATAGCATGAAACCAATGGTTTTGGTATAATTGAGTTGTTAAAAAACAATACAAACCGGAGGCTCATGCTATGAATAAAAGTATAACACAAGCGATTCAAAATGATAAGCAGATTTCTAAATCTATCTTAAGGTCAGAACATTGACAACTGAATAACTGCCAGGTATTGAATTTTCAAGGTGCATAGCTAAAATCTATGTGCGAAGTTTGAGAAATCTATTTTTTATAACAAAATGTTGTCCAAGCTTCCACATCATGATATAATTATTTTGTTTCAGAATGACTCGTATTTACCATATTACAGAAAGTATACCAGAGGGAAATATACATGGGATGGCATGACGCTGCGTTTCAGTCGAAAAACTACGACACCGAAACATATAAGAAAGTACAGAATAATAGTTATAAGATTGCAAGAAGATCAATTATATTGCTGCAGGTTGGTGTTGGGTTTCTCATTCCGTTTGCATTAACGATTGTTATGGGATTTATATATACAATAGCAACATTTCAGATATTGGATCCAACAGAATATCTATCAGAATGGCTCTATTCAATGGGAATTACATTTGTGTTATGTTTCGTTCCACTATTCTGGGGTGCCATTGCATATGCGAGACTACAGATTGTATGCCAGCATTTAGGATTCTGGTTAAAGGGAGCCAAAGAGTTATCAGATCGCGGAAGATCTGTGAATCTTGGACGAAGTGTCGCACATGCCGTAGGCGCGGAAACAGCAGAAGCAGCATACGCTGCGGAAACGGCAGGTCTGGCAATGGAAAGTGTTAATATCTGTAACCAATATTTGAGAGACAATGGACAGAAACCGATAAGAATAAACATCTTCAAAATAACAGTATTTGTTGCGAGCATTGTAATCATTGCAGTATATGTAACGGCAATCGTAAGTGCTTACAGATAAGTGTTTCGTAATGATAAAGAAGGAACCTGAAAAATCATATCTTTCAGGTTCTTTTCTTGCGCATCCATAAATGCATTCGCCAATTCATCGATTTTTTCGTCTGAAAGTTCAGTGTTATCTGAAAGCATTGTTCTGAACATTTGGAGCAGCATTTGAAAAGCCTGTATCCATGTGATATCAGACATTTCGTCAGAAAAGTATAAAAAAAGCTCCCCAAGTGACCGGTTATCATTGGATTCCTAGCTTTCCTGTAGTTTACAGTGCCCAACGGTCTCAATTTTGTTTTAGAACGGCCGCTTTCCAAAGCCAACGGCCGCCCATTTTTAGTTAAAAGATCACCACTTATCGTGTGTTGATCTTGATAGTATAGTGCTTTGTGGCTCTCTTCATAATGGAATTAGCAGATTTATATTATTAGATCACCTAATATAATCTTGAGCTACACACAAAAAATAAAAAGATTGCTAATGATATCCAAAACGAGTAAGATAGTAAGCAAGATAATAAGCAAGATGGAGTGACATAAATGGGAAAATATGAACCGCCATATACGATCTCAAATAAAATGTTGGAGCTTGTTTCTTCTATATCTGAAAAAGTAGGTAAAATAAGCAGTCACGGAGAATTAGAGGCAAGGCCGCATTTAAGGAAAAACAACCGGATCCGATCCATTCATTCTTCCTTAAAAATAGAAGCAAATTCCTTGTCTCTGGCTGAAGTGAGAGATGTCATCAATGGTCATCTTGTATTGGGAGATCAAAAGGAAATACAAGAGGTGAAAAATGCATATGCTGCATATGAAAAAATCTCGGAAATAAATCCCAAAAGCATGTCAGATCTGAAAAAAATCCATGGAATAATGACCTATAGAACAGTAGAGGAATCCGGCGTATTCAGAAAAGGGGAAGAGGGTGTCTTTTCCGGAGATCAGTGTATTTTTGTGGCACCGCCGCCGAATATGGTAAATGAACTGATGAAGGATTTATTTTCATGGGTTAAAAACAGTGAAGGGACAATACATCCGCTTATTGTGTCAGCTGTTTTTCATTACGAATTTGTGTTTATACATCCTTTTGCAGACGGAAATGGAAGAATGGCCAGATTATGGCATACGGTAATGCTATACCGTTGGAGAAATGTGTTTGAATATATTCCGTTGGAAAGCCAGATTGAAAGATTCCAGGCAGAATATTATGATGCAATAGCAAAATGCCATGTGAATGGAAATTCAGATGTTTTTATAGAATTTATGTTAAGTATGATAGATCAGGTATTAGATGAAGTTATCATACAGGTAAATAAGACAAATGAAAATATGTCAGAATATGTAAAACGGATGTTGGAAGTAATGGAGTACGACGTTCCCTATACCGCTAATGCGATCATGGAGGCACTGCATTTGAAATCCAAGGAAACATTTCGAAAAAATTATATCAAGCCTGCCATAGAGTTGGGACTAATAAAAATGACATTGCCGGAAAAGCCAAATAGTAAAAATCAGAGATATGTAAAACAATAATTCTTGACCTAAAGCTGGCTTTAGGTGTTACAATGTTTTCAGAGTGACTTTCAGCATTTTAAAAAGAAAAGGTGCCGATACCGAAAAGCATGGTGTCGGCACTTTTTGGGCTTTTTTGGGCTTTACTTTGCCAGATTCGTTAGATATGATAAAGATAGAAAATGCATTTACCGGCTATAGGGGGAGGGCGTATGTACAAAAGAAAGCTTCACAAAGAAATAAGCAGCGGATTACTGGTATTGATCGTGGCATTTTCTCTGACAGGCTGCGGCAGCAGTAGGGACGCTTTGGAAATCTCTGATACCGAATCTGCTCAGGCAGAGGAAGTCGGTCAGGAAACTGCTACAGCCACCTCACAGACAATCCCGGAGACGACAACGGAACCTGAGCCGGAGAAACTTACCTGCCAGACCGGACTATATCAGGAGAAAACCCGGGCAGATCAAGTCTCGGTGGATGCTGCCCGGGAGCTGCCGGAAGGAGAGTATGGTGTGCTGTCATACTCTTATGATGAGACAGTCAGTGTTTGGGGCAACGGTGCAGAAGACTGTCTGGTGATCCACGACGGAGACGAGGAATATCGGGTGGAGATCCCCTGGCGAAACATGTATTCGGCACCACCTGCGATAGAAGCCGCAGATTATGATGGGGATGGCGACAAGGAGTACTACATTTCTACCATACAGGGGACAGGAACCGGTATTTATGTGGAAGGACTGTATTATGTAGATGTACAGAAAGGAACTCCGAAGGTCTCCGAATATACAAATGTGGTTGAAGATTTTGACAGACGGATCCTTGCGGCGGATACGCTGGATGAACAGTTCCATACACTTCATGTGGATTTTCTGGATAAAAACGGAAAGATAGATGCTCAGAAGAGTATTGATCTGGATCAGACCCGTCTGTTGCAGAAACTGGAAGGATACACTTATAAAAGCATCGGTGTGGGAGCGCAGATCCGGTATGATTTTCGTGGAGGACAGCCCTTTGCAAATGTAGGGGTTGGCATAAATATGAACGAGATGGCGGACCTGGTTTATGAGACTGGCTTTAATATAACGGCACCGGTATCCATGCAAAAAGATGGTAATTTTTCTCTGGGAGATTTTTCGGTACAAAAAACATATTCTCGTTATTTGGAAGAGGAGAATATCGACAAAGAAGAACCGGATATGACAGAAGTCTATACCGGATATTATGATCTGACCCATAACGGTTACAAGGAAAAGATTGTAACGAAGGTTCATTTGGAGGAAGAAAACGAAAATCTCACAGAAGCATTGCGGAAGGCCGGAAACTGGGGAACGGTAGCGGTCTACGAATATCTGGGAGACGGACAATATGGAATCATTCCTCTGTGGTCGCAGGAATTCGCCATTGCCCATGCGGGGAACGTACAGATATTCCTCACACAAAAGGATGGTTACGATTATCTGGTAACGACAAGCCTTTGGTCGGGGCAGGGTGTCTGCTATTATGACTATAATGTACTGTCTCCCGTGAACTATTCCTTTGACAGATATCATAATGAGCTGAAAGGGGCAGATCACTACGACCCGCAGTTTTTCACAGGGCTGGAAAGCTGGCTGAAGGAGGATTCCCTCCTGCTTGTGGCAACAGATATTGATATGCCGCAGGGGCAGGAGGTCATTCTGACGACCGACGAAGAGACACATTATGCAGAAGAATATCTGATGGTAAAAAAGGAAAGATTGCAGTCTGTGGAAGATATTGATTAAACCAATTATCTATGCCGGATAATTTTCATTATCTGTATCAGCACTGTCGGCATGAAAGCGACCCCTACGATCTGACCGAGTGCTGTCATAGGCAGATCGGCTACGCTGAATACACTGTGCAGTCCCGGGATGAAGATTACCAGTGCCAGTAAAGAGACTCCCGCAGTGAAAGCATAGAGGCTATATCGGTTCGAGGTCAGTCCCAGCCGGAAGATGGATTCGCTGCCATGGCAGTTAAAACCATGGAACAATCTGGCCAGTGTCAGTGTGGCAAAAGCCATAGTGGAGGCCATAGCCGAACTGACTGTCAGTCCGATGTGATAAGCTGTCATGGAGGCTGCTGCGATCAGCAGACCCTGTGTTATCATCGTAATCATAAAGCCTCTGGTGAGGATTCCTTCGTGTGGATTCCTGGGCTTTTCCTTCAGAAGGTCGTCATCTGCCGGTTCCATGCCGATTGCCAGGGCCGGAAGAGAATCGGTCAGCAGGTTGATGAACAGCAGATGTACGGGTGTAAAAGGCACAGGAAGGTATAGCCATACTCCGCATGGATGTCGAGATTTTCCTCCGATTCCTTGTAAGCAAAAGACAATACACGCAGGCCATTTTCTGAAAAAAGCTGATTCTGCATACGGATCTTGTCTTTTTCAGCTTCCGTCATAGGACGGATACCGTCGCTGCAGCGCACATAGTCACAGCGGTCTAAGAGAACATCCACAGCACCTTTGGTGAGGATCGTGGGTACACCATGCAGCATATATTTCGTACTCATCAACTTTCTGTCGGAATCAAAAATTGACCTGCAGCGAGTTGCTGTGCAGGATACGGCCATCGGCCACGATCATGTCACCCGCTTCCAATACGACAATGTCTCCCGGCACGATATCCTTCGATGGAAATTCCCGTTTCACACCGTCTCGAATGACTTTTGCACCGGGCGAAGATAACTGCCTGAGACTATCCAGAGAACGCTGAGCCTTTACATGCTGCAGGGTACCCAGGATGGCATTGATCACCAGTACCAGCAGGATTACAATGGTACTCTCTGCATTGCCGGAAAACATGGAGATCGCTGCCGCTATGATCAGGATTACGACCAGCAGATCAGCAAACTGACTGATAAATACTTCCGGTATACTTTTGCGCCTGCTCTCCTGCAGGATATTTTCACCTTTTTCTAGGCGAAGCTCCTCCGCGCGGGCAGTAGTAAGCCCCTGTTCTGTCACCTGATATTTTTCCATGAGTTCTTTTACAGAAATATTCCAGATGTTTTTTTGTGTCATATACAAATCCTCCTTCTTAAATAATGTACCCGGATCCTTTGTTTATCACGCAAAAAAAGACTTTTATTGCATGATAAACATACAATAAAAGTCTCGTTCCATTTCTGTAGAAGTGTACTGCCCGGTTAGCGACTTCCTGAGGCTTCACTAACGTGATGACGACCAACACAACACCGGTTACCCGATGTGAACTACTCCCTAATATTGGAAATATCCTAGCATATGCGAAAAGTATTGTCAAATATTTCTATTGGTTGCTATACACGAAATTCTTTTTTTGATAAAATAGGGTCAAAAAGAGTCTGGTTCTCAGGAATAAAGTTTGCAGATTACGGAAAGGCAGGAAGGTTAAGAGATGAACGAAATGATCAGAAAAAGAAATGAACAGCTGGCCAAAACAGTGATCAAGGGTTTACAGTCCCGCAACATGTCAGGTTATTACGCAGAGGATAAGGAAGCTGCACTAAAGCAGGCACTGGAGCTGATCCCGGAGGGAAGCACTATCGCCATGGGAGGATGCATGAGCGCCGGAGAGATCGGACTGATCTCCGCTCTGGAAGCAGGCAATTACCACTATATCGACCGCTCTAAGATGGATGCCAGAGCAGGACTGATGGCAGCTTACGATGCGGATATCTTCCTCTCCAGTGCCAATGCCATCACCAGCGACGGTGTCATGGTCAATATCGACGGCAATTCCAACCGTGTCTCCTGCATAGCCCAGGGACCGAGGAAAGTAATCTTCATCGTCGGCATGAACAAGGTCTGCGCAGACTTAGACAGCGCCATGAAGCGCGCGAGAAATGTGGCTGCACCTATCAACGCCCAAAGATTCGACATCAAGACTCCCTGTAAAGAAACCGGAAAATGCTTCGACTGCAAGTCTCCGGATACCATCTGCTGTCAGTTCCTGATCACGAGATATTCCAGACATACGGACCGGATCCATGTGATCCTCGTAAACGACACCATCGGTTATTAGACAACAAAGGGGAAAAGACAATGACATTAGTATTACAAAAAGGAAGACCTGTCGACACCACCGGCAGACTGGACAAAGAAGTCCGCACCTATGACCTGCTGGATAGCCTGGGTGTAGAATATGACCGCGTGGATCACGCACCGGCGATGACCATGGAGGACTGTAAGGAAGTGGATGAGATTCTGGAATCCATGGTCTGCAAGAATCTGTTCCTGTGCAACCGCCAGGAGACTGCCTTTTATCTGCTGATGATCCCGGATACCAAGGTGTTCCATACCAAGGATCTGTCGGCACAGATCGGCTCGGCGAGGCTTTCTTTTGCCAAGCCGGAATACATGGAGAAATTCCTGGATATCACCCCCGGTTCTGTCAGCGTGCTGGGACTGATGAACGATAAGGAACATCAGGTGAAGCTGCTGATCGATGAGGAGGTGCTGGACAGCGAATATTTCGGATGCCATCCCTGCATCAATACCTCCAGCCTTCGTATGCGGACGGCGGATCTGATCGAAAAGGTGCTTCCCGCCATGGAACATGATTTTGTAAAAGTAAAGCTGTAAAAAGCATCTATGAACTTACGAAATAAAAGTGAGGAGCTCCTATGATACTGGAAATTCTGACATATACACATAATATTACGACTATGCTGTTCGGCATCTTCCTGTCGGCTTTTTTTCTGGGTGTGAAGAAGGACAGAACGAATGTAGGGAAGTTGTTGCTATTGGCAGTGATTTCCGGGGGCTTATATATGGTCTGCGTATCTGTGCTGGGTCCGGAGATGGTGGATCAGATATACCCACTGATCGTTCACGTGCCGCTATTGCTGATGCTGGTGCTCTATTATAAATTCAGAATATTACCGTCCCTGATCTCTATCTTCACTGCCTATCTGTGCTGCCAGTGCAGTAACTGGATGGGGTTGTTCGTACTGTCTGTAACGGGAAAAGAGTGGTGCTATTATGCCTGTCGTATCGTGGTGACGCTGGTAGTATTCTGGGTGCTGTGCCATTATGTGTGTCAGACGACGGCGATGCTGTTTGCCAAGACGAATCGGGAATTACTGCTGATCGGAAGTCTGCCGCTGATATATTATATTTTTGACTATGCCACGACGAAGTTTTCCAGTCTGCTTTATACCGGCAACAGGGCGGTGCCGGAATTTCTCGGATTTGCCATCTGTCTGTCGTATCTGATTTTTTTGCTGGTGTATTTCCGGGAATACGAGATGAAGAGCAAGGCAGAGCAGTATAATGAGCTGATCCGTATGCAGATGAATTCTTTTCAGGCGGAGATGGACAATACAAGGAAAAGCGAGAAAAAAATGTCAATCCTGCGGCATGATACCAGACATCATATGGCCGTCCTGCGGACACTGATCCAGCAGGGAGATTGTGAAAAAGCGCTGGAATATCTCAATGAGGTCAGCCAGACCTATGATGATACTGTCATTAAGGCATATTGTAGGAACGAAATGGTGAATTCGGTATTATCTACTTATAATACCCGATTTGAGGAGCAGAAGATTCCCTGGGATACACAGGTCACGATCGGAGAGAAGCTCCCCTGTTCGGAAATGATGTTCTGTGCGATCCTGTCGAATGTACTGGAAAATGCTATGCATGCAGTACAGGAGCTGCCGGAGAGCAGACGAAGGATTGAGCTGTCTCTGTCGGAGAAGGCAGGGCATCTGCTGCTCATGGTGAAAAATCCGGTGCAGATAATGCCGGTATTCACGGATGGAATTCCGGTCACAGAGCGTTCCGGACATGGTCTGGGGGTTCGGAGTATCGTATACTATGTGGAAAAACTCAACGGACAGTATCAGTTCCGGATGGAAGACGAGGAATTTGTAGTCCGGCTTATCTTCTGAGCACACTGGAGACTTTCTCCAGTGTCTTTTTCTATTGAGAAAACTTCTTCCTTTCGGTATAATGATGTCAACAATAACAGGTTGTCTGCAGGAAGGAGTCATTGAACGAATGAAATATACACTGGATTATCAGAAGTATGCGGAGCTGGCAAGACGCGTGGCGGCAGAAGGAAGTGTGCTGCTGCGGAATGAAGAGGATACCTTACCGTTACGAAGGGGACAGAGAGTATCTGTATTCGGAAGAACACAGTTTGAGCATTACAAGAGCGGCACAGGCTCCGGCGGCATGGTTAATGCTCCTTATGTCACGAATATCATCGACAGCCTGAAAGAAGATGGAATAATACAGGTAAACGAAGCGTTGGAGCAGCAGTACCGTGAGTGGCTGAAGGAGCATCCCTTTGATGTGGGAGAAGGCTGGGCCATGGAACCCTGGAATCAGGAGGAGATGCCCGTAGATGAAGAACTGGCGGTGCGGGCAGCTGAACAATCGGATGCAGCGATCGTGGTCATCGGGCGTACTGCCGGGGAAGATAAGGATAACAGTGCGGCGGAGGGAAGCTATCTGCTGACAGCATTGGAGGAGGAGCTCCTTCGTAATGTATGTCATGCTTTTGAGCATACGATCGTGGTACTGAATGTCGGCAACATTATAGATATGAAATGGGTAGACCGGTATCAGCCGCAGGCAGTACTCTATATCTGGCAGGGAGGCCAGGAGGGCGGCAGGGCCTGTGTAGACGTTCTGACCGGCAAAGTAAATCCCAGTGGTAAATTAAGTAACACGATTGCAGAAGATATTGAAGATTATCCTTCCACGGAAAATTTCGGAGATCCGGTGGAGAATTTCTATACCGAAGATATTTATGTAGGATATCGTTATTTTGAGACCTTTGCGAAAGATAAGGTGAAGTATCCTTTCGGATTTGGATTATCCTATACGAAGTTCCAGACAGAGATATTGGGATTCTCCGTACAGGGCACGGCAGTCACGGCAGTTGCAAAAGTAACCAATGTCGGGGGAGTATCCGGCAGGGAGACTGTGCAGCTGTATCTGGAAGCACCTCAGGGGAAATTAGGAAAGCCTCTGCGCCAGCTAGCTGCATTTGCGAAGACAGAAGAACTGAAGCCGGGTGAGACAGAAGAACTGCTGCTGAAAACAGAGCTGACGGAGTATGCTTCCTATGATGACAGTGGTGTCACCGGACATAAATCCTGCTATGTACTGGAGGAGGGAGACTATATCTTCTATGCCGGAACCGATGTGCGAAGCGCAGCAGAGGCTGGCAAGGCGACCCTGACAGAGCTTCGGGTAGTGCGGATGGTGACGGAAGCAATGGCACCGGTACAGGAGTTTAAGCGCCTGAAACCTTTCTTTTTCGAGGAAAAGGATCATGCCATTGCAAACTGGGAAGATGTACCTTTACGAACGATAGATCTGGCGGACAGGATTCTTAAGGAGAGACCTACGAAGAGTGAGTATGCGGGAGACCGTGGCTGGAAGCTGGCGGATGTATCGGATGGAAAAATCACATTGGAACAGTTTCTGACACAATTGTCGGACGAAGACCTGATCTGTATGACCCGCGGAGAGGGCATGTGTTCCCCGAAAGTGACTCCGGGTACGGCAGCAGCCTTCGGCGGAGTGACAGAAGGACTGAAGAGATTTGGGATTCCTATAGCCTGTTGTTCGGACGGACCCTCCGGTATCCGTATGGATTGCGGCACCATGGCATATGCCCTGCCTAACGGCACCCTGCTTGCCTGCACCTTTGATCCGGAGCTGGTGGAGGAGCTGTATGAGATGGAGGGCATGGAGCTTCGGAAGAACAAGATTGACACCCTCTTAGGACCCGGCATCAATATCCACAGGAATCCATTGAACGGTCGTAACTTTGAGTATTTTTCGGAAGACCCGTATCTCACCGGTATCATGGCAGCAGCACAGCTGACCGGCATGGGAAAATACGGTGTCACCGGCACCATCAAGCATTTTGCATGTAACAATCAGGAATTCAAACGGCATGATGCCAACAGCATCGTATCCGAGAGAGCATTGCGGGAGATCTATTTGAGGGGCTTTGAGATCGCGGTGAAACAGGGTGGCGCTTACAGCATCATGTCCACCTACGGACCGGTAAACGGACTGTGGACAGCTGGCAACTATGATCTCCTGACGACCATTCTTCGTAAGGAATGGGGATATCAGGGTATTGTGATGACTGACTGGTGGGCGAAGATGAACGAGGAGGGAGAGCCCGGCTCCGGCAGACAGACCATTCCCATGGTACGGGCACAGAACGATATCTATATGGTCGTAGCGGATGCGGCATCCAACTCCGCGGGGGACAATACCGCGGAGGGGTTGGCAGATGGCAGACTGACCAGAGCACAGCTTACACGGAATGCGGCAAATATCTGTGGTTTCCTGTTACGTTCCGTTGCTATGGAACGGTTTCTGGACAGAGAGGAAGAGGAATGCACGGAGCTTCACAATCCGATAAGCACCGAGGGCGCAGGAGACAGCGGACAGGTGCTGGCACGTCTGGAGCTGCCGGAGCCGAAGATTTTAGCGGACATAGAGCTTCCGTTGGAGAAGCTGTCCACGAAGAAGGGCACAAGTGCGGTATACCAGTTGCATTTCTCCAGGATCGGAAGATATGAACTGGTATTCCGGATGAGTTCTGCGTTAGGAGAATTGGCGCAGCTGCCGATCTCCGTGTTCCTGAACAATACATTACAACAGACCGTGACCCTTAACGGCACGGAAGGTCAGACCATGGAACGTGTTGTAACACTGCCCATTCGTCAGGACGGTGAGAAATACATGAAATTATATTTTGGAGAGAGCGGTATCGACATGCACCGCATGTTCTTACGTTATGTGGGTAAGAACGATATCGAAAGCTTCCGGAATGAATAATCATAAAAAACTTTAACGGAATATTTATGCATAGAGCCCCAAAGAATGATTGACTTCCCCTGCTTTTTCAGATACAATCTACTCTTGTACGTTTATAAGAAAAACTAACGAGGAGGCAGGAAAAGTGATAGCACAGATACTTGCAGTAGTTATATTTGTAGCGATGTTTGTCCTGATCGTTCTGGAAGTATGGGAGAGACACGTTATTACACTGGGCTGCGGTCTGCTGACGCTGGTGCTGGTATTCGGACTGGGAATGCACAGTATGGGTGCAGTGTGGGAGACCTTGAATTTAGACAGCTTTTTTACAAGTCATTTCTGGTATACGGCGGGACAGTCCGCGGAGACTTCCAGCGGCATTAACTGGGAGACGATCGTATTCGTAGCGGGAATGATGATCATGGTAGAGGGAATGGCGAGAGTCGGATTTTTCCGCTGGCTCTGCATGCGCCTTGCTAAAATGGTTAAGTATAAGGTAGTGCCGCTGTTCGTGACCTTTATGGTATTATCCGGTATTCTGGCAATGTTCATTGACAGCATCACCGTAATTCTGTTCCTGGCAGCAGTCACGATTGAACTGTCACAGCTGTTGAAATTCAATCCGGTGCCTATGATCCTGGCAGAGGTATTCTGTGCGAATCTGGGCGGATCCGCTACCATGTGTGGAGATCCCCCCAACATCATCATCGGTACTTCCCTGGGATATTCCTTCACGGATTTCCTGACCAATACCGGTCTGATCGCAGGTATTTCTCTGGTCGTAGTTGTATTGTATTTTTACCTGGTATTCCACAAGGAGCTGCGTGCCAGCGAGGCGGCAGCAGTCGGCAGCAACCAGACTTACCCGGATCCTTCCGAGGCGATTACCGATAAAAAGGGCTTTATCATCAGCACCGTTATTTTCCTGTGTGCAGTAGCATTGCTGGTAACCCATGCACAGACTGGTCTGACCGTATCCTGCATTGGTGTGTTTATCACTATCGTGACGCTGATCGCCGCAGGCAGAGATGCCCTGAAGCTGATCAAGCAGATCGACTATAAGACGCTGCTGTTCTTCATCGGATTGTTTATGGTGGTAGGCGGTCTGGAGCAGACAGGTATCCTGAAAGTCATGGCGAACTTCATCGGTGACATCAGTAACGGTAATCTGATGCTGATGATCGCGATTATTTTGTGGATCTCCGCAATCGCCAGCGCGTTCGTGGATAATATTCCTTTTGCGGCGACGATGATCCCTATCATCAGCAGTCTGTCCGCGGCCCAGGGTGTGGATCTCTCTATCCTGGCATGGGCGTTAGCCATGGGAACCGATATCGGTGGAAGCGCAACTCCTATCGGTGCATCTGCAAATGTCGTGGGTATCGCTACCGCAGCAAAGGCAGGTCATATGATCAAGTGGGGAAAATATTGCAAAGTTATGGCTCCTGCGACTATAATAGTAATAGTAATCTCCATGGCAATGATCTATGCGAGATATCTGTAAGACTATAAGGAGGGCAGACCCATGAGTGAACAACTGATTATCTCCGTCAGCCGTGAGTACGGCAGTGGCGGACATGAGATTGCACAGAAGCTGGCAGAATATTACAAGCTGCCAATGTACGATCATAACCTGTTAGATGAGGTGGCTGCAAGCATGAATGTGAGCAGCAAGGAGCTGGCAGAGTTCGATGAAAAGAGACGTAACAAATTCCTGTACAGAAGCGTGATGGGAATGAACAGCTCTCCTGCAGATAATGTGGCGAGAATGCAGTTCGACTATATCAAGAAAAAGGCAGAGGCAGGAGAATCCTTTGTGATCGTAGGACGCTGTTCTGAGATCGTGCTGAAGGATAATCCGAATCTGATCTCCATCTTCGTATTAGGAGACAAAGAAGCCAAGATTGAGCGTGTTATGCGGATCTATGAGCTGGATGCGAGACATGCGGAGGAGCGCATGATCGAGAAGGATCGTCGCAGAAAATCTTACCACAACAGCCATTGTAAGGTAAAATGGGGCGACTCCCGGAACTACGATCTGTCCATCAACAGCAGTAGGCTGGGTGTGGAGGAGACCGTGGAATCTCTGAAGAATTACATAGATGCGAGAATTGCTCATAAATAAAGCAATATCAGGTAACAAAAAAGCAGAGACTGTCTGCGGAAAGCATATAAGAGAAATACTTATAGCTGCCGTAGATAGTCTCTTTTTATTGCCATAGAAAGTGTGTCTTAAAAAATGCCGGACAACATTTAAGCAAATATTAAGGATTTCTGCCGCGACAAATACAAAGGAGTGTGGTATCCTAGGAGACGAATAGGAAATAGACTTAAGGAACGTACCGGTGCCGGTATGTGGAAATGAGGTACAACATGAGTGACAGAGAGCGAGACTCCATTCAGGAGATGGAAGATATACAGAAAGGGCTGGAAGCCTTTTTACAGCAGGAGATGCAGGAAATGCAGACGTCTGGCTCCGGCAGTGGGAAGTCCGGGACCGGAAGGCGGACAGCAGAGCGTCCGGCTCCACAGATGTTTGACATGACTGAGAATGACGAGGATGAGGAGGAACTGGATGTGATCGGATCCGGAAGACGGGCAAGAGCGGATGATTACGCGGAGGATTGGGATGATCCGGCGTATCGTAAGAGACAGGCGGCTCGCAGAGAGACGACGCGTAAGACTTCAGAGAATCGTAATAGTGGTGGCCGTAGTAACAGTAATGCAGATCGTCGCAGACAGGCGGCATCCGATAAACCTCGGCGTAGCAGAAGGGAGGACTATGCGGACGAATACGAGGACTACGAAGATCACAGAGAAAAAAATCGCTCCGGAAAAAAAGCAGGGAAGCGTGAGGAGATAGACACGAAAACGGATAAGAAGAGCAGAAAAGGAAACAAAAAGGAAGCCGGGAGCGGCAGAAAAAAGAAAAAATCCGGCTTCAAGCGCTTCCTGATCGCAGTGGCGCTGATCCTCGTATTTCTGGCAGCAGGGTTGTACGTCCTGGTGGGCAAGGTCTATGCCGAGATGAATTATGAAGAGATCGAATCCGTGGCAAGCTCTCCCATGAAGGAAGAAGGCGTCACGAATATTCTCCTGATCGGTAACGATTCCCGTGAGAACGGGGAGGATGGCAGATCCGATGCCATGATCCTCCTGTCTATCAGCAACAGGACGAAAAAGATATATATGACATCTCTGCTCCGTGACATGTATGTAGAGATACCGGGATATAAGGACAATCGTCTGAATGCGGCATATTCCTACGGCGGTGCAGAACTGTTGATGGAGACCATCGAGCAGAATTTTGACATTCATATCAGCCGCTATGTGCTGGTGAATTTTGAGGCATTTGCAAATCTGGTAGATGCCGTGGGCGGCGTGGATCTGGAGCTGACCGGTAAAGAAGTGGAATACGTGAACGGCTACCTGGTAGAATATAATATCCTGCTGGGCAGACCGGAGGGAACGGACTATTTCGATGACCTGTCCGGAGGTATGGTGCATCTGAACGGTCCTCAGGCGCTGGCATATTGCAGAAACCGTTATATCGGTACGGATTTCGGCAGAACCGAGCGACAGAGAAAAGTGCTGACAGAGGTCATTCATAAGCTGCCTAAGGGTGTACTCACGAATCCGAAGGGTCTGATTGACGGTCTGATGCCGAATCTGACCACGAACCTGACCCAGACAGAGTGTTACCGGTTAAGCCTCATGGCACCGAAGATTCTGACATACGATATTATACAGAACAGTATTCCCATTGAAGGCACGTATAAGGATGCGACCCATCGTAAAATGTCTGTGCTGGAGGTGGATTTCGAGGCAAATAAGAAATTCCTGCAGGAGAATCTGTATGGAACGGGAGACAGCACTGCGACAGCGGCTTCTGAAAATTAAGACTGATTTAGGAGAGGGCTAAGAGATTTCTTTGTAACAGAGGGAGAGTGTTTATGGGGCAGAGGAAAAAGCGGTTTGTGGCACTGGTTTGTGCGGTCAGTGTAATAGTGCTTAGCAGCTGCGGGGATGATCTGACACAGCAGGTCTGTATTCCCGGGGTGGAAGAACTGGCGCAGCCGATCGGAGGTTACCATACCGGACCGCAGGACGATCAGCCCGGGGATAATATCGGGGAGATCGTTCTGCCAGGTGGGACGGACGGTGACAATACTGCATTGCCGGAATCGGGACAGTCCGGAGCTTCGGATACTTTGATGGGGGAACGCTGCATGATCACGATCTCCGCAGCAGGGGATGTGACTTTGGGCAATCATCAGGAACAGGATTACAGCTATTCATTCCGCCAGGCGTACGATCAGGCGGAGGATGAGGGATATTTTTTCGAGAATGTGAGAGATATTTTCGAGGCGGACGATATGACCATCGTGAATCTCGAAGGACCGTTGACCACATCGGAACATATGCGTGAGGGGCAGACCTACTGCATCAAGGGAGATCCGGCATATGCTCATCTGCTGACATTAGGGGATATTGAAGCCGTCAGCTTTGCGAACAATCATCGATTGGACTACGGAGAGCAGGGCAGCCGGGATACAGTGGCAGCATTGGAGCAGGAGGGTATTGTCTATGCCTATGATAAAAATGTAGGCATCTATGAGATTCCGGACAGCGCGGCAGCCCACGGCGGAGAGCGGAATCTGAAGATCGGCATTATCTCCGTCAATGAAGTGGAATGGGGCGCACAGGCGGAGAAACTGGTTCAGAATAATATCGAAGTCTTGCGGGAACAGAACGTGGATCTGATCCTCGCCTGTTGTCACTGGGGTATTGAAAAAGACAATTATCCGGAAAATTATCAGCAACAGCTAGGCAGGAAATGCATTGACTGGGGAGTGGATCTGGTCATCGGTCATCATCCTCATGTGTTACAGGGAATCGAGGAATACAAGGGCAGATATATCATTTACAGCCTGGCAAATTTCTGCTTCGGAGCCAACCGGAATCCAGAGGACAAGGATACCATGATCTTCCAACAGACCTTTACTTTTGAGAACGGGGAAAAGGTGGAGGATCAGAACGCCCGGATCATTCCCTGTATGGTAAGTTCTGTCAAAACAAGGAATGATTTCCGACCGACGCCGGCAACGGGGGAGGATAAGCAGAGGATCCTGCAGCGTATGAACGAATACAGTAGTGCTTTTTGTGTGGCGTTTGATGAGGACGGCGGGATTATAGTGAATTGACCGATGGGAAAGGATAGGAATTGCCATGGAAAAAGCATTTAAGCTGGACTTTATCAATGACAAAACAGGAAGTCTGTATGTGAATTGCTGCGGGTGCTCTCAGACGGAAGCACTGCACAGCTTTGGACCGGCATCCAAGCCGCACTACCTGATCCACTATGTCTTAAGCGGCAAGGGGCATTTCCGGTTCCATGACAAGGAATACCGGCTGGAGGCCGGGTACGGATTTCTGATCCAGCCCAACGAACTGGCTTTCTATCAGGCGGATGCGAAGGATCCTTGGAGTTATCTGTGGGTCGGATTCGCCGGGAGCCGCGCGGAAGAGTATTTACATAGCATGGGACTGTCAGACAGGCATCCTATTTTTTCCTGTGATAAATCAGAGGAGCTGTATTCGATTGTCCGTGATATGATGGAACACAATACCTTCGGAATTGCGGATGATCTGCGCCGGAACGGACTGCTGGGAGTATTCCTGTCTGTGATCGCGGACAGCGCCGGTGTCGTGGCGAGAGAGGAAGAGGATAAGGGGAACCAGTATGTGAAAAAGGCGGTATCTTTTATCCAGAGTAACTACTGTAACCCGATCAAGGTCACGGATGTGGCGGATTATGTGTGTATCAACCGTAGTTATTTATATACGTTGTTCCAGAATTATCTGGGAATGTCGCCTCAGCAGTTCCTCACCACCTTCCGTATCACCAAGGCGAGAGAACTGCTGGAATCCACCAATTATCCCATTGAAAGTATTGCCCTGTCCTGTGGGTATAGTGATGCGCTGGTATTTACCAAGGCGTTCCATGCCATGAAGGGCATGTCTCCGTCCAAATACCGCAAGGAAAGTCATAAGGAGAGTACCAAAGAACAGCTTCAGGAGGTCGAGGGTCTGATCGCCCGGCTATTAAAACCATAAAGAACAACATTAAAAAAGCCCATTCATCTGAATATGAATGGGCTTTTTTGACACAGGAATCTATTTATTTAAGTTATTCTCTACATATTCCAGGATATAGAAATTATCTTCCGGCATCTGGCATCCGACGATATACAGTCCGTTATCGTCGGAACAGCGGATGATGCGGCCTTCCAGCTCATTATGATTCGGCAGAGCAAAATCATGGATCGTGATAAAGATTTCTGCATTTTTGCTTTGGGTGAATATCTTGTCTGTAGCCAGGAAGGCGAATCCGTTGGCACTGATATTTTCCATGGTAGCCGCATATTCCGTATCGGAATTCTTGAACTTAATAGTACAGGTATTATTCAGATCCATACGAGGGTATTTGCGTCTATTGTTGATCCTGGGTCTGGTAGTAATGGTAATCTTGAAAGCATGTTCACCGCTTTCGGGAGCAGGAGAAATGGCCGCTTTGTCCCAACAGTACAGGATATTACCTGCGGTGACCTGCAGCATACAGGAAGCAGCCCCGTTAACGGTCAACTTCTTCTGACAGGATACCAGCAGTCCCTCCGGAAGCTGCTCGATCAGTTCCCCAAGATATTGGACATCCTCCTGACCGACCAGCTGTAAGTCAATCTTCATTCCGGGCTTGATGTCTTCAATACCCATGAAACCACCGATACCCAGATCACACATCATGTTCTCCATGACATCTTCGATGGTATTGATATTGTCTGCTGTTTCCTGATACTTGCTGAGCATCCGTTCACTGGTCCGGCTGGAATGCGTGATACAGGTTGTGATGGTATCCACGATGTTAGATACCTGTTCCATGTTGGATACCAGCTGGGTGTTGGAGTTCTCTACTTCTTTAATGGCATTATCTACAACCTGAATGTGATTGCCCAGCTGCACGGAATCAGAAGCAATCTGATTTACGTTATCTCCGGTCTGCGTTACTTTTTCCAGAGTGATCTGGATCAGCTTTAATGTCTCTTCAATGGAAGAGGTCATCTTCGCAGAGGTAGCATCCAGTCGGGAGAGAGCATCCCTGATCTGATCAGAGGAAGCGTGGGTCTCGGTGCTTAAGGTACGGATCTGATCTGCCACAACAGCGAAGCCCTTGCCGGCTTCTCCGGCTCTGGCAGCTTCGATGGAAGCATTTAATGCCAGCAGATTTGTCTGATTCGTGATCTTCTCTATGGTGCCGGTCTCCTGTTTTACCATTTCGAATTCCTGACGGAAATTCTCCAGAACATTTTCCAGCTCAGTAGACAGCTGTGACATGGTAGCAGCGGTATTCACCAGACTCTTCAGGTCTTCTGCGCTGACGCCGGAATGGGATTGCGTTTTTTCGACGAGCGTGATCATTTCTCCGATCAGAGCTACCACATTTTCTACCTGGGCGCGGATATCGGAGGTCATCTGTGTGGATGAGGTGGTACGATCCTGCAGCATATTGTTGTTGTCAGTCAGCTCATTCATACCCAGCATGACGATATCGGAGCCATGCTTATTCTCGGAAGCCAGCTCTCTTACGACTGTGATGCCATCGAGAATGATATTACTCGAAGACTTAACCTGCTCTACAGTGGTTACGACTCTGTGCAGGTCAGCCTTGATGCTGTCGGTCATGGCACCGTCGGATTCATTCAGATGACGGATGGACATGACATAGCAGATGTAGCACAGGACGATACAGGACAGCTGTAACTGGTAATTCTTCATATCGGAAGCACTGTTGAAACCCAGCATATAGCGATAGACGGCTGCACCGACGATGATCAGGGCATTGGCGATACCGCAGTTGATCATGAATTTCCGGTTCTTATACAGTACCAGCAGGCTCGTCACCGGCAGGATATAAGTGAAAGCGATCGGGGAAGCTGTAGTACAGATGACAAAAGTGTAGAAGATACCGTAACCGATGACCAGATCGTAGCGGTAGAGCTCCGTTGCCCAGCCCTTTACACGTAACAGCACTTCGCCGAAGATCAGAGGCAGCCAGCACAATGCCAGAAAAATAAGGTAAGAAGTGGTGGGATATAATCCTCCGGACGCATCGGAGCCATAGTTGGCACTCAGTAAAACAGCAAAAACGATCCAGATCTTACGGGCTTTCCGATTAGCTTTTTCTTTGAAAACATTTTCGTCGTATGTCATGATACATATCCTCCTTTACAGTCCTCTTCGGTATGTTCAAAAAAATGAATCAAATGGTGGATCACTTCCCTGCTTTCCGGAAGCTCCGGGTAAAAAGCGCTGAACGCATGGGTCAGGCGGGGATCCTTCGGGTAGTTGATCAGTTTATGGGGCATCTGATGTCTGCGCAGAGCCTTTTCAAAATTCAGAGTATAACTCTGAAGATTATCGTTGTCACTGGTGATCAGGAGACTGGGTGGCAGGCTGGTCACGATGTCCGGGTGCTCCGGAGATACATAGGGGGCAAAAGCACTTTTTTTATAATGCCGGCCGTAGAGATATCTGGGGAGGAAAAGTCCGATCTGATCCAGGCGGTTCGTATAGAACATTCCGCTGACCAGGCCAAGTGCCCGGACTGGCAGGTCAGAAGGGGTTACTCCGGCAGCCTGTGCCAGTGCAGTGCTTCGCTGCATGGCGATTCCATAAGTCAGCAGACAGGCACCGCCGCTGTCGCCGCAGGCATATATGTGGGAAATGTCACCGCCGTATTCCGTCAGATGATCCCGGATAAAATCCAGTGCCAGATGCAGATCAGCCAGCTGGTCATAGAAGAGACAGTCCGGTATCAGCCGGTACTCAATGCTGAATATCAGATACCCCGCCTCACAAAGGGAGGCACAAAAGGGACGGTTGAATTCCTTGTTCCCTATGAGGAGGCCTCCGCCATGTACGTTGACGATGACCGGAAGAATCTCTCCGTCCCGTCCCCTGGGACGGTAGACATCCAGACGATGGGCCGGAACATGCTTCTCATCATAGAAAATATCCGATTGTAGGAAAACGTCTTCCGGAAGAGGATACTCTTTGCCCCTGGAAGCGTAGCTTTGCTCGAATGCCGCCCGCTGCTTATAGAACATTTGACATATAAAGCTTTTCATGTGTACTCCTGATTCTGACTGTATATGTTTCAAAAAAGGAAAGTATTTGTCGAAAAATAGCGATATGCAGTCTTTAAAAGAATACCACAGAAATGAATAGATTAAAATAGAAAATGCAACATTCTATTATGGAATGTTGCATTTTGTCTTGCACTACATATTTCGGCTGACCATTGGAAAACTTTAGCCTTTTTTATAAAAATCGTTAATGCGTTATTTTCATATCACTATAGCAATTACAGAAGCCGCATGTCATAGTTGTATGTCACGAAATACGGCATCTTTGTCATCTTGTTCAATTCCCAGATAATGTTTTGTGATCTGAAAAGAAGAATGATTGTAGATTTCCATCAGCAATGCGGGTGGTGTTCCCATTTTCCATGCATGGTAGCCGAAGGTCTTCCGCAGGGAATGGCACCGGATCACATCTTCAATCCCTACGGCTTCTGCAGCCTTACGGACAATGCGGTAGGCCTGGTATCGGGAGAGCGGGGAACTGGTTTTTCTGGGGCTGGGGAAGAGGTAGTCTGTGTCGGCTATGGAAGGCTGTGTTTTCCGGTAGGACAGTAATGTTTCCTGAAGTTCTCTGTTGATCAGGATCCTGGTTTCTTTTTCCGTTTTTTTCTCCGTGATCAGGAGATGGGTGTAAAAGCGGCTGTGTTCTGTGCAATAGACATCTCCCCAGGTGAGATGAAGGATGTCGTTGATGCGGAGAGCGGTGTTCAGACCGATCAGGATGAGAGTGTAATTCCGGGAGTTTGACTGTTTGGTAAGGTAGTACTCTTTGAAATCGTGTAAAAGCTGTTTGCTGCGGATAGGTTGTGTCGTGCTCATAATGGCCTCCTTGATAGAATAAATGAATTAGGAAAATGCAACATTCCATAATAAATTGTTGCATCAGTGAGAACCAGCAGGCAAGGAAGGCTGAATAAAAACAAGGAGGTTATCGATATGCTGCGTCTGACCGTTAGTCCGGAAGAATACCTGATGATCAATGACAATATCAAGATCGTGTTCCTGGGAGGAACCAAGAATCATCTCCGTATCATGATCGATGCACCGAAAGAGGTGAACATCGTGCGAAGCACGGTATTAGAGAACCAGATCACAGATCCGGAGGAGAGAGCGAAGCTTCCTAAATATTATGCGGAAGAAGAGCACCCGGAGAAGTACCGCAAGAAATCCAACGTGATCATCACAAAGGGAAATGCGGACAAATAATTTCATATGGTAATAACCGGAGGAAGAGCGGCTCTGTCAGGGCCCGACAGGGAAGCTCCTACTCCGGTTACTATAAAAACTATCAACAAGTATCTGGGAGAAAAGGATTTCTCAATAACAATACAGATACGCACACTGCCGCAAAAGGAATTGGGCAGTAATACAAGGAGGTAAATTATTATGGTAGTACAACACAATCTTACAGCTATGAACTCTAACAGAATGTTAGGC